>Ga0209636_10000550_pt1 | contig 37027 bp, 35 predicted proteins | sample DeeMarSWOR152_54_FD_187464 | JGI IMG/M metagenome (GOLD analysis project Ga0209636, IMG submission 187464) | Marine sediment microbial communities from White Oak River estuary, North Carolina - WOR-1-52-54 (SPAdes) (version 2) | ecosystem: Environmental > Aquatic > Marine > Intertidal zone >... | reverse complement strand
TGAGGTGGCTGCCCTCAGGGCTTCATTTATCGTATCGAACGGCGGAAAGTCTGGCAATTTCAATTGTTTGGAGATTATAGCGTTTTTGGTGACTGGTGACTAGCTACTAATCGCCGATGTCATAGACCGCTACCAGGACATTTTTGCCGTCGTAGGCAGAGATGAACTCAGCCACTTGGCTAATCCAACTCTCGACTCTAGACTATTGACTAACAACTGTTGGAGATGAAAGTTCATGAAATTAGAGGTGAATATCCGGTGCGCGATAATTACGCCAACACAGCAAAATTGTGATAAAGCTTACTCAACATCTATCCAAAGATGTAGCGGCTCTTCAAAATAAGGCTCCCCTTCTTTGTACAAGACAAACTCAACTTTTTGTTTTTCGCCTGCCTTTTGAGGCACAATGCCAACTTCCTCTCTCCATTCCTCTTCATTCTCGAGTTCAACCTTTATTTCATCCATATCCTCCCCTTCAATCCTCAGCTTTGCCTTCTCCCCATCTATCCATACCTCTACCTTATAGCTCGCCCCCTTTTGCTCATGGTTCACTATCCCCAGTATAACCCTCCCTTCCTCACCCACCGTCAGTTCTTCAGGATAATTCTCAGCCTTGCCTTCGGGGCCCAAGATATAGAACTCGGTGAACTTTTCGCCAACCCGGGGTGTAGCAATCACATATCCCAGAGTCCCTATCGCCCCTGCTATTACCACTGCAAGCACCACTGATAACACCTTATCGGGCGTGCTCTGCCCCCGCCAGCGCCAGAAAGGCAGCCTGATATTAAATGGCACCCCGAATCTTTCTTCCGGGGCAAGCTTTTCCCTGCGGTACCAGGCAACACCCGATGCCACTATGATAAACACCGCGAGTGAAATCAGGATGGGCTCAAGCCTTATCCCCCAGGGGGTGAAATTCAGGATGAGCCCTATCAGTGGGACTACAGCGATAGAAAGACCAAAACTCAAAGCCACTCTTTCCACCCCACCCAAGCTCCCCTTCTTAGGAAATAGGGCTGCCATCAAAGTATACCCCGGGAAGAAAAGCAAAAACGGAAGTCCCAGGATAATCCGAGCTGTGGTAGAAGAGGAAAAAGCGATGACCACGGCAAGCAGGATGGTCAATATACCGATGAGCCAGAGGTCCTGATTCGGCTTAGCTTTCATCCTGAAGTCCATTCATCTTATTCTAGTCGGCATAGCTAAGTCAACCATCCACTATGCAGGCGCCTTTGGCAACATCTACTTGTCATTCTGAGCGAAGCGAAGAATCTCAGAGATTCTTCATCGTCCAAGTTATTTGGACTCCTAAGAATGACATTATTAAACACTCGCTATTTTGAGAGCATTTATAAAATGGTAAATTATCACCCCTTTCCTTGCCATTGCGAGGCACTATCTCTTCGGTCGTGCGATCTTTTAGGGTCGTGCCTTTTTGTCATTCTGAGCGCCGACTTGCCGGGGCGAAGAATCTGCTTGCACCCCAATGGAATCGGGGCACTATGTTCTTGAACAGCCTCATTGTGGAAAGGCACTGCAGAGGTATAGAAGAATGTCAGGCAACGTCGAACGTTCGCACTAGGTATGACATAGTCCCCAAATGGGTTATAATCTTATGTCCAAGCAGGTCAGAAAATGGGTATAGCTTCAGACAAGAAGGTGATAGAATGATGGATGCAGGAACCTTCGGACAGGTTATCGTCGAGGCTCGCGTCCTGACCAGCAGGTTGAATTGCAAGAAGGAGAAAATGGCAAATCGCCCGTGAAACGCAAAACCTGCGACAGAAATAGTTTAGACGTTGAGTCAGGAAGAAACCCGCATGTCAATTCTAAGCATCTTGCAAACAATAATCCCCGAGCCAGTGAGGCAGGCACTCCGCCCCATAACAAGGCCAATATTAAATCGTCTTATCGCTAAGCACGATGCCGAGTTGAATTTCTGGAGAAGCAGATTAAAAATTGATAAAGGCAAATTCAGCAACTCTCATTACGAGCGATTACTGCTGGCAATGGCGGAAGAACCTAGTGACGATTTCCTAAGTGGAAAAATCGTTGCTGATTTTGGCTGTGGACCTCGAGGCAGCCTAGTCTGGGCCAGTTCAGCTCTTTTGCGAATTGGGATTGATGTGCTTGCAGACCGCTATGCTGATGAGTTCACAGATAACATTGTTTCCCATGGGATGGTATATTTGAAGTCCACAGAAAATGTGATTCCTCTGCCATCCGATTTTATTGATGTAATGTTCACACTGAATGCAATGGACCATGTCGATAATTTCCCTGTTACGTGTAAAGAAATAATTCGAGTGTTGAAACCGGGCGGTGAATTTATAGGCAGTTTTAACTTAGAAGAACCTCGCTCATCTTGCGAACCTCAGCAACTGAATGAGAGGATTATCAAGGAGAATCTGCTGAACTACTTGGAAGTGCAATCATACCGAATAACCAAAAAGGGACCCAAAGAAGATCATTATGCGCCTTTCTTCGATGGAGTTTTGTCCTATGAATCAGGTCAAGAAGGTTACCTTTGGGTTAGAGCCAGGAAACCAGCTTTACAACTTAGCGAAAGAATTTCCTAAAGGTGAAGCCTGTGGTCTGTCAAGCCAGATGCGGAAAAGTGCTATTTCCGTAGCAGGTAATATCGCCGAGGGAGCAGCAAGGAAATCTAAAACCGAGTTTCTCCAATTCTTAAATATCGCTCAGGGCTCGTTAAGCGAGCTGCCTTACCTTTCCATCCGCTATAGTTCTCGCAATCAAAGTCAGGAGCTGCGTAAATACTCTAACCTTCATCTTGACTAATCTAACTCCAAACTCTAGACTATGGACTAACAACTGTTGGAGATCAAAGTTCATGAAACCAAAAGCAAATGCCCAGCATATAAGGCAACACGATATTATTCTAAGTCTCGTATTCCACTTGAGGTAATCAAGCCTCGTTTTGAAAGACCAAGATGAAACAGATACTTATCTTCATTGCCTATTTTTATCCTCATATCGGTGGCCATGAGAAGATTGTACATGAAATATCACGAAGACTTGTGCAAAGAGGTTACGAAATAGATATCCTCACGTGTAACACAGAGAAAGCACCCGCCTACGAGGAGCTGGAAGGTATTCATATCTATCGTCTCCCCTGCTGGAATGCCTTGAACTCTTTATATCCTATTCCTAAGCCCTGCCCAACAAGCTTCAAAATTCTGCGGCGGCTTCTGCGCAAAAATTATGATGCCGCAAATACCCAGACCAGATTTTTTATTACCTCGTTCCTGGGCTCGATCTTTGCTAAATTGAAAAGGATTCCCTTAGTGCATACCGAGCATGGAACAAGACACAGCACCGTCCCAAGCAAAGTCATAGATTTAATCAGTCGGGCCTACGACCACAGTATAGGAACCTTGATAGTGAAATCAGCCAGAGGAAATATAGGAGTATCTCAAGCCGCCTGTGAATTTTTGAAGCACCTGGGAGCCGCCAATGCACAGGTAATTTACAATGGTATTGACACCAGTATATTTAAGAGAAAAGACACAAATTGCAGACAAAAACTAGGCATCAGCAACGATGACATCGTAATTACCTTTGTCGGCCGCCTGATTTATGCTAAGGGAGTGCAGGACCTCATTACTGCTTTCCCCGGGACAAAAAACACCGCCCCGAATTCAAAATTATTAATTGTTGGTGATGGTCCTTACAGAGCTGAATTGGAAAAACTGGCGCACCAAACTGACTGTCATAGTAGCATCCTTTTCTTAGGGCAAAAAAATCAAGCTGAGCTTATCGAGATATTGAGCACCACAAATATTTTCGTCAATCCTTCCTATTCAGAGGGATTGCCAACTTCGGTCATGGAAGCTGCCAGCATCGGCCTTCCTATAATCGCCACAGACGTCGGCGGCACAAGAGAAATCATCACAACGGATAAAACAGGAATCCTAGTTAAAGCAAGAAACGTGGGGCAACTGGCAGAAGAACTGTGCAGATTACTCGCCAATGCAGAATTAAGAGAAAAACTGGGGAAAAGTGCCAGAATACTCACTGAGCGAAAATTTAGTTGGGATAAAATTACAGGAGAATACATAAATTTGTACACTAGCCTGGTTGAGAAATGATAATGAATGACTCTTGCCTATCGGTGATGAAATTAGCCGAGGATATTCCCTGAGTGGCTGACTATGAAAAGGGTTCTCATTATAACATATCACTTCCCGCCTCGCCCCACTGTAGCCAGTCTGCGTCCATTGGGTCTTGCCAGGTTCCTGCCGGAATTCGGGTGGGAGCCAGTAATTTTGACAGCAGCCTTGCCTGGAAAGCCAGACCCTTACTTTAAAGTTATCGAGACGCAATATCATGATTCTCTTGGCTTCGGGAAAAGACTGTTTAAGCTTGATTCTCAAAGTCCTCTAATAGCTCAAGCTAAGAATAAGTTAAAGATAAGGTCGGAGAAATCTCCCTTAGACTTCATATTGGCAGCTATCGGGGAAATCACTGCCTATCCCGACCCGCAAAAAGGCTGGCGGCGCTTCGCTGTCGAAGCCGGCCAGGATATCTTACGGCAGCAAAACATACACGCGATAATCAGCACCTCACCGCCTGAGACCAGCCATATAATCGCCAAAAGATTGAAGGACGAGTTCAAAATTCCCTGGGTCGCCGATTTCCGGGACCTATGGACGCAAAATTACTACTATCTATATAGTCCTTTGCGTAAATCCATCGAGAGGAGGTTGGAACTGAATACGCTATCTACGGCTGAAGCGCTGGTAACAGTATCCCAGCCTGCGGCGGATGATTTACGCAGCCTCCATAGGCAAAAGCCTGTGCATAGCATTCCCAACGGATTTGACCCGGCGGAGGTAAATACCACCCCGGGAAATCTAACTGATAAATTCACCATCACTTACACGGGCAACCTCTACCCCGGCAAGCAGAGCCCGGAGCCTCTTTTTGCTGCTTTGCGTGACTTGATTACTGAGGGAAGCATGGATGCTAGCGATATAGAAGTGAGATTCTACGGACCTGAGGCGGGCTGGATATATAAGCAAGCAGAACGCTATGAACTGACAGGCACAGTCCGACAGTTCGGCGTGGTACCCAGGGAAATTACCCTGAATAAGCAAAGGGAGTCGCAGTTACTACTTTTGTTGAAATGGAATGACACCCGACAGCGGGGGTTCTATACAGCCAAAATTTTTGAATACCTGGCAGCCAGGAGGCCTGTGCTTGCCGTGGGTGGCTTTCCCGATGTGGTTGACCAGTTACTGGACGAGACCAAAGCCGGTGTCTCCGGGCAAACTGGCGAAGATATAAAGGCTGTGCTGCTGCGACTGTATCAAGAATACAAGTCAACCGGCGCTGTAAGCTATAGCGGCGATGAAGCTGAGACTAGTAAATACAGCCATCGTGAGATGGCAAAGAGGTTTGCCGCAATTCTGGATATCATTACCCGCTATTGAATTTAAATGCTTTTCGCCAACCAGTGCGGTGCAATGCCTTTATCTGCTATAGTATCAGACGAGTATTAAGATTGCTTGTTTCGTCATAGTGGCTCTAAGTCGCATTGCCATAGCTTGCCAACAAGGTGCAATGGAACCATTATAATAAGCAATTAGGTGCGATAGCAGATAGAGGCTTGCATGTATAAACACGACGAGTATCTGATGGAGATGGTTTGATATAGAACGCAAAACAGGATGGGAGTCAGCAGCATCATGAAAAAGGCCTTGATAACAGGGATAACAGGTCAAGATGGCTCATATTTAGCTGAGTTGCTACTTAACAAAGGATACGAAGTCCACGGTATTGTCAGACGGGCATCCACATTTAATAGAAGCAGGATAGACCATATTGTAGGTGATGAACGTGAGCCTAACAATAGGTTGTTCTTGCATTACGGTGATATTTCCGATTCTGAGCAAATATCGAATCTAATTTATAACATCAGACCTGATGAGATATATCACCTTGGAGCGCAGAGTCACGTGCGTATAAGCTTTGATCTACCGGAGTATACAGGTAATATCACTGCCTTGGGGACAACCAGGCTACTTGATATTGTCCGAAGAAGCGGTGGTTCGATAAAGTTCTACCAGGCTTCAAGTAGTGAGATGTTTGGGGCATCACTCCCCCCACAGAATGAGAAAACGCCGCTTCAACCTAGAAGCCCCTATGCCTGTGCCAAGGTCTATTCTTACTGGATGGCCCGGAATTATCGAGATGGATACAACATGCCTATCTGGAACGGGATATTGTTCAATCACGAGTCTCCTAGAAGGGGCGAAACCTTCGTCACCAGAAAAATAACCAGAGGGATAGCAAGAATTATTGCACAAAAGGAAAAATACTTATATCTGGGAAATTTAGAGGCAAAGAGGGATTGGGGATATGCGCCTGAATACGTAGAATGCATGTGGCAAATGCTGCAAAGTGATAAACCTGATGATTTTGTGGTGGGAACGGGGGAAGCACATTCTGTTCGGGAGTTCCTAGAACAGGCCTTCGCCTATGTCAGTTTGAATGTAGATGAGCATACTAGGATTGATCCAAGATACTTCAGACCGACTGAGCCTGAAGAACTGGTTGCAGATGCCGCACGTGCAAAGAATAAACTGGGTTGGAGTCCAAGGATAAAATTACACGATTTGGTTAAGATCATGATGGACGCAGATTTGAGAACAGTGGGTTTGAAGCCAGTTGGTGAGGGTGACGAGATATTAAGAAGAAAATTCTCAGATAAGTGGTGGAAAACTGATTAAAGTGCCTTATTCATTACAAAAAGCCTTGTAGTGATATACAGCAGAATCAAAGCTTAAATTGAATATAACAGCATAACGAAAGGAGTTCTAAATGCCGTATTTGTTTTTGGCGATTACTCTGGTTGGAACAATAGCAGGACAATTATTGCTGAAGAAAGGTTTGCTAAGTGTGGGAGAATTCCATGCTAATCTTGGCGAAGTAGTTCCCTTCCTCATCAGGGCTTTCACCAATCCCCACGTTCTATTGTCGATCTTCTTAATATTGGCGGCTTCCGTTTCGTGGATTTTCGCCGTGTCCAAAGCAGAATTGAGCCATATCTACCCATTTATGGGTATGACATATGTATTCGTAGCTTTATTTAGTGTGGCATTTTTTAAGGAACATGTAACGTCCATGGGTTGGATAGGAATAGCGCTGGTATCCGTAGGGGTGGTTTTATTGCTCAGGAGCTAGGAAAACATACTTGTTCATTAGCAAATCCATGGAAGATAAAGCTAGACCCGGAAAGGCTAAAACAGTGACAACCTCAAGCAGAACAAGGAATGATAAATCTTCTACTAAATCTCGAAAATTCGGTGAAATTAAATTCCTGGTTGCTGGCATAGTAATCATCGCGTTGGGCAATTTTTTCTTAAAGTACCTCGAGCTTTCAAATCTCCACAGGAATGGCCTTTTTTTAACCGATTATTTTACTATCGTAAATTCCAGAGCCTATTTGGATAGCCTGTTAAACGCACCATGGAAATTGCTACTTCCAGTGGAAATCGGCCCTGAGTCCATACGCTGGACCACCACTGGCATGATTCCCCTTGCAGCTTCTAACCACTTACTAGGCGTTGACACAACCTTCTATCTACTCAACACTCTCTTGATAGTTTCATCACTCTTGACTTCGTGGTTCGTTTTTCGTTCCAAAGTATTCAGTTTAACCTTGGCTATCTGCATGGGGTTCGGGACACAACTTCTGTGGCACTACAATAATTCCTCAATAGCACTACTATACCTTTTCGTTATATATGCGGAGATCAATTTGCTAGCACTCTATTACATTTTTAAGAGACAGAATCATCAAATATTGTTTAAAACAATATTCATATTGAGCCTGATAGCTTTAGCTTTATGCTGGGAAATGTGGCTTGATTATTTTGTATTCCTGTTTCTTTTTTCGCTGATTCTATTTTTCATCTTTAGGAAGAGAAAAAAGGAAGTATTCCTTCGGCAAACAAGGTTTATTCTAATATCATCGGTTTGTATTGTGTTTGTCTATTTTTTGGTTAAACTTACTTACTCTTCTGGTATATCCGAGCATTTTACAAAAGGGCACGAGGGCGAAACCATCTTAAATTATCTGATCAATAACCACTCTATAAATTATGTGATTATAGCAGTCGAAGATATGATTTCCAATATAATCACATATAACTATATTGCTCTGACAAATTACTTTCCCCTGCCGTTTATGTTTTCTTTGTCGCTAGTCTATCTGGGGAAGGATGCCATTATCAGTAACCAGTATGGTTTAGGTCGGGCTCCTGGGTTAGCTGATTTTGTGTATAACCACTATGTCTTTCTCTGGTATTTGGGCGCAGGTATTTTGTTCGCCATATTATGTTATTTCCTGCTGAAGTATCTGATTCAATCATTCAAAAACCCAACCCCCCATTCATTGATACTATCATCTTTATTGCTCATGATTGCCACAGGAGCTTTCACTCACGACTTAATCAGATACCGTTACTATCTCAGCTTACCCATTTTTTCTTATAAATGTATTGTAAGTATCGTGGGTGTCTCATTGTTGATCTCTTACCTTCTTATGTATTTACAGGACCGAATTCGCAACAAGAAAAAATTTTTTCTAGTACTCGGTGCCAGTTGGCTTGTGATTGTAATCGCTGGTTTCACCAAGCCTGCGCTGTTGTCCAACATACTGAGTTTACTTGAAGTGAAAGCTTATCCCAACCCGCTCATGGAGCTAGCTATCCGTCTGCATCATTTGTTGCCTTAGGGTATTTACATGACACAAAGTATGATAACAGTGATATTACCAACCTACAACGAGAAAAGTAACGTTATCCCTCTGATAGACGAGATTCACAGAAACCTCAATTCGTATAGCCATGAAATAGTTGTGGTCGATGATAATTCCCTGGATGGTACATTCAAAGAGGTTCAAGGTCTAAACTCGCCTTTTGTCAGGCCAATTCTGAGAACGGAGAACAGAGGACTGGCCAACTCCATACGATGTGGTTTGGAAAATGCACAAGGCGATATTCTTGTGGTAATGGATTCCGATTTTAACCACAAACCGGAATATCTTCCCGTCATGGTAGATTCTTTAAAATATTACGATTTTGTAGCAGCATCTCGATTTCTCTATGGCGGCAGTATGGATAGTAGAATTCGCCATATCTTGAGCTGGCTTTTCAATATATTTGTGAGATTAGCAACTGGTGGAAAAATTAACGACAACTTATATGGCTATTTTGCGGTCAAGAAGGAGATAATTGAAAAGCTCGATTATGACAAGGTTTTTTGGGGTTATGGCGATTACTATATCAGGTTGCTATATTTTCTCCAGAAAAATAGAGTCAAGATTCTACAGGTTCCGGCAGTCAATGGACGCAGGTTAAGCGGAGTGGGACAAAGTAAATTCATAGGGGTGTTCTGTCAATATTTTAGAGAGACAATTAAGCTAGCGTTTAAAGGTCGTATGCACAATGTATAGTGAAATCTCACGGTGTAGAATTTGCGGTAATTCCAATTTGGTATCTGTTATCGATTTAGGTCAACAATGCCTCACAGGTGTTTTCCCTAGGAGCAAGGCTGAAAATGTTCTTTCAGGTCCTCTGGAGCTTGTTAAATGTATGGAAGGCGACAGTGAAAAGTTCTGCGGGCTTGTTCAACTGAGGCATTCGTGTGACAAATATGAAATGTATGGAGATAATTACGGGTACAGGTCTGGATTGAACAGTTCAATGGTTGCACATTTGAAAGATGTGGCAAATAAGAATTGTAAATTTGCTACTTTGAACCCCGGCGATTTGATAATCGACATAGGAAGCAACGATGGAACCTTGCTAAAATTGTACCCTAAAAACAATTATCTACTGGTTGGCATTGATCCAACGGCTGAAAAATTCAGGAGGTTCTACCCTAATAATATAAAAATTATACCTGATTTCTTCTCCTCTCAAATTGTCAAAGGCAATTTTGGTAACAAGCGTGCCAAAGTTGTTTCATCTATAGCGATGTTTTATGACTTGGAAAGCCCTCTCGATTTTGTTCAACAGGTTTATGAGATACTCGGCGATGACGGCGTCTGGGTTCTGGAACAAAGTTATATGCCTTTGATGCTGAAGAGGAATGCTTACGACACAATATGTCATGAGCACCTGGAATACTACTCTCTGAGACAGGTTAAGTGGATGCTGGATAAAGTTGGATTCAAGATTTTGGATTTGGAGTTTAATGACATCAATGGAGGAAGTTTCAAACTCATTGTTGCTAAGAAGGCCTTTCCTAGAAAAGAATGCTCAGATTCAGTTGCTGAAACATTAAATAATGAAAGGAAATCGCACCTTTCTACGTTGAGGCCATTCGAAGACTTCAGGAATAGGATCGAGCAGCAGAGAGAACAATTGCTCTCGACAATAGGTGAGATAAACAAGAGAGGCGAAAAAGTATTTGGATATGGCGCTTCGACCAAAGGCAATGTAATACTACAGTATTGCGGTTTTACGGAGAAAGACATTCCATACATTGCAGAAGTGAATGAAGATAAGTTTGGTTCATACACGCCGGGCACTTATATACCTATTATTCCAGAAAGGGAAGCTAAAACAATAAATCCCAATTATTTTCTGGTATTACCTTGGCATTTTAAAGAGAACTTTTTGAACAGAGAAAGGGAATATCTAAAAGCGGGGGGTAAATTTATTTTTCCATTGCCGGAAATTAAGATTATCTCAGACATAGACATTAAGTGAACGACGTAGATACAGGATAAAATCTATCAGTAGAATACAAGAGCGATGCCAGTAAGTAGTAATCGCACTAAAACATTGAGTTAGTATTTAGTAATTGTTAATTTAGTAACTACATTAAATCTGTAACAGCATTTACGGTCGCTTTGAATTATCATGCCTTCTGATAAAGATAGAGCCAAAATCAGAGACTATTGGGAGAAAAATATAACCGGTTTTGCTGGTTTTTATGACAAAAAATCTGAGGAGGATTTTGAAGCTCATTTTCTAGTGAAGTATTTATATAAGACCCTGGTTTTACCTATCGAAAAAAAGTATATGCGAGACAGATATAATTTGGTAGCCCAATTCATCGAACAAAATGTGAAACCGAAGATGAAAGTGGCTGATATAGGATGCGGTAGTGGAATTTATACAAAGCTCTTAGCCAATAAATGTTGCAAGGTCTATGCAATAGATTACGCACAGAGTGCAATAGACTTAACTACTAGTTCACTATCATCTGATGAAATAAAGCGAGTTGAGATGCTAATATTGGATATCACTATGGAGCAAATTCCAGAGGTAGATATAGCTATTTCAATCGGAGTTTTGCCGTACATCCCCGAATCAGATAAGTTCTTCCAAAACATTCTCCCCTACACTAAACGATTCCTGTTCAATTACCTTGATGATGAAAATCTTTTTAATAGAGTCAGGAGAGCGCTCCCAATTCTAAATGTACGGCATTACAGCTACCATGACTTGGAGACTATCAGTAGCAAGCTGAAAGAAAACGAATTTATAGTTAACGAGATACACAAGTTAGCAACAGGGTTTGTCATCGACGCAAAGAAAGCTAAACTTATCTAATCATGCAAAACCAAATTCCTTGGGCGAAACCGTCTTTTTGGGGCAGTGAACGGGACTACGTTAGTGACGCTCTTGAATCTTCATGGATATCGGGAGGAGCGTATCTAGAGAAACTAGAAAAAAGGTTCTCAGAGCTTCTAAGTAAGAAATACGCCTTGACCACATCCAATGGGACTACAGCCATACACCTTTCCTATCTAGTTGTTGGTTTACAAACGGGTGACGAAGTTATCGTCCCCGGTTTCGCATTTATGGCAGCTGCTAATGTGGCGCTAAACATGAAGGCTAGGCCCGTTTTCGCTGAAGTTGACCCACATACCTGGTGTATCACAGCGAATGAAATTGAGAGGAGGATAACGCCCAAGACCAAGGCTGTCGTTCCAATTCATACCTATGGCAACATGTGCAACATGGACGAGATAATGGAGTTGGCGAATCACAAAAGAATATTGGTTCTTGAGGATTGTGCAGAGGCTCTTTTCTCCAAATATGACGGTCGGTATTGCGGAACATTTGGCCTTATTAACAGTTTCAGTTTTCACGCAACCAAAGCAATAACTACCGGCGAGGGTGGAATGGTTGTCACTGATAATGAAGATGCCTACAAAAAACTGCTTTTGTATAGAAGCCATGGATTGTTAGAGCGTGGCAGATACTATCACGAGGTGCCAGGCTACAACTTTAGATTAACCAATATACAAGCAGCGTTAGGATATGCCCAGTTAGAGCACTATGAAAGAGTTATCTGTGAAAGGGAAAGAGTTCACCGGCAATATAAGAAATCTCTGGAGGGTGATGAAGGTGTAACATTACAAGAATTCGATTATAGAGTAGACCCTGTTCTGTGGGCGTTTGCTGTTAAACTTGACCCGCGAGCATTTCCCCAAGGCCGCGATGTGGTTATCGAACAATTGAGGGAAAAAAATATCGAAACCAGGCCTGGCTTCGTTGCCTCAAGTCTGTTAAAGATATATGATGCTCATAGCCTCCCAATTTGTGAGGAGATCAGTAAAAGTATCATTAGCCTCCCCACTTTTGCCACTTTAACGGATGAACAAGTTCAGCTTATTTGCAAACAGTTATTGAAACTGAAAAGATAATGAAATTTGGAGGTGACTTCTTCCGTAGATATCTAAAGCAAGCCCCACTTCCACTAGCTTTGGAACGATCCTTAGAGTGTGAAATCCTTTCAAAGCAGGAATTTAGACATCCGGTGCTGGATATCGGGTGTGGCGACGGGCTATTTGCTCACATCCTGTTCAATGAAAAGATTGATTTGGGTATAGATCCCAAGAAGAGTGAACTGGACAGAGCTAGGAAATACACTATATATGAGGAACTGATTCAGTGTTTTGGAAGCAATATCCCGAAGGAGGACCGATTTTTCAATACTATTTATTCTAACAGTGCCTTGGAACATATAAGTGATTTGGAACCAGTGTTGAAGGAAATTCACCGACTTCTGTCAGACGAGGGAAGTGTTTATATTACGGTTCCTACAGATTTGTTTGAGCAATACACAATAGTAAATATGTTCTTGACAAAGTTGAGGTTGGAATCTATGGCAAAAAGGTACCGTATATTCTATAACAGATTCTGGGCTCACTACCACTATTATTCTGCTCAAGAATGGATAAATCTGCTTGAGAAAAGCGGGTTCAGGGTAGTTCAGACAATTGAATATGGGAGTAAGAAGATTTGTTTGCTCAACGATTTTCTGGTTCCTTTTTCTATTCTATCGTGGTTCACGAAGAAAATGTTCAACAGGTGGACTCTTTGCCCGTCAATTAGAGCGTCGATTACATATCCTATTACTTTATTGATTAATAGAAAAGAAACTGAGCAGGCCATCAGCGTTAATAATGGGGGATTGATATTCTTTGAATTGCGGAAAAAAATGAGTGCAGGCTAATGAAAACATGTAGTTAAGTAGCTGCGAAGGAATATTTCTAAGAGAGGAATTGTAGTAAATTGGAAAGAATAGAAAAACCTTGGGGCCATGAAATTCTGTTTGCCGTTACCGAGAAATACATAGGCAAGATTCTGTTCATAAAAAAGGGCATCGACTAAGTCTGCAATATCACAAACAAAAAGACGAGACCTTCTATTGCTTGAAGGGGAGAGCTAGTTTGATAATTAAGAATAGCCATATGACCAATATTATCCCTTTGGTGCCGGACTGTAGTTACCACATAGAGCCGATGACTATTCACCGACTAGAGGCGATAGAAGATACGACTCTAGTTGAAGTTTCCACTCCAGAAGCGGAAGACGTAGTGCGAGTCGAGAATGATTATGGGAGAGCTTCTGGAAGTCCATGATTATACCGCATCCGGATAAACGCATCAAATTTTTTGAAGCCTTGAAGGAAAGGGGGAAGGTGATAGCCGTATCTGGATATTTCGATCCACCAACACCAACTCACCTTGCTTACTTTCAAGCGGCAAGAAAGCTGGGAGACTTACTCGTGGTACTACTAAATAATGATGCCCAGCTTATAATGAAACGAAAGGGGACCAGACTTGAAGGGCGGATAAGATACCCACTTATGGACAGGGCACTAATACTGAACGAGTTACGTACAGTAGACGTTGTCGTTGTATCGATAGATACCGGTAGGGGAATATCGGAAACGCTGAGGATAGTAAAACCGCACATCTTCGCCAAAGGTGGAGACAGGAATTTAACTAACTTACCGGAAGAGGAAATTGAAATATGCAAAGAAATTGGTTGCGAAATATTGTGTGGCATCGGCGGCGGTAGGAGTAAGAAATCGCATTCAAGTTCTTGGTACGACTGGGAAAGCTAGTATGATACCTAACGATCCGCACAGAGAGGTTTCTGATTAGTATGGGAAAAATGCAGCCGGCAGCCCACTTCTTCTGCTCCTTAGTCTAGACATGTTCAACGCAAAGCTCTACTTGTCGGGCAGCACTTTTTGCCACCGGTGGAAATCAACCTCAAACTTCCGTTTGCACGAAACCAATGTATCAATGCTCCCCGGAATCCTGTCCAGGATATGGCTCGGCAGTTTCAGTATACTCGTGGTTGATACCACCGCAAGGTGGTAAAATATAGGTATGTATTAGGAATAAATGAGCAAATCAACCGCGTTTATACTTAACTGATTATAATGAAAGTTTTGGCTTGGTATTTATGGTTATCTCTTGAGATTATAGGGGTGGTCGCCTTATCTACTGCCATAGGTGTTGTTATTTGGTTATGGCTGAAAGGGTATTTTACTAATGAGAATAGTAGCCTATCAAAAAGAAGAAGCACCCGAAGAAAAAGCCGAAAGGCTTAAAACAGAGGGCTTATATTCAGGCTAGTGTAATAACACTAAGAAAATGAGGAGCTAAATCGCTGTGAGTAAATCAACCACGTTTATACTTAACCGCTCAGCAGATGAAGCTGAGACCAGTAAATACAGCCATCGTGAGATGGCAAAGAGGTTTGCCGCAATTCTGGATAGTCTTCCCGCCCACATCGACCAGCAATAGCGAATTGCCGATGAGCGCCATACTGAGGCCCCTGTTGTCAGGCCGTGACCTACTCTTCATCTGGAAGGCGGTTTCTTTACCTTGGACGCCGCCAGGTATTGCTCTATCACCTCCCCGGGTTCCCCCATGGCGGCAATGGCGCCCCTGTCGAGCCAGATTGTCTTGTGGGCAAATTCCTCGATAGTGCGCATGTTATGGCTCACCATCAGCACCGTCTTCTCGCCGATAATCCGGTTCATCTCAGCCTCGGCTTTTTGGCGAAACGCGGCATCGCCGGCACTCATAATTTCGTCAATCAACACAATGTCCTTATCGCTACGTATGGCAATGGCAAAGCCGAGCCGTGAACGCATGCCTGATGAATAAGTCCTCACCGGCATGTCGATGAAAGCACCCAGGTCGGCGAACTCGATTATGGAATCGATAATTCCGTCGATTTTCTTCTTCGTCAGACCTATCATAATGCCATCCAAATAGATGTTGTCGCGCCCGGAAAGTTCGGGCTGGAAGCCGGCGCCCAGCGAGAAAAGGGTAGAGACCTCACCGCCAACGGAGACCTTGCCTTCGTCGGGCGGATAGACTCCGGCTATCACCCGCAGCAAAGTGCTCTTGCCCGAGCCGTTCCTGCCGATAAATCCCACTGTTTCCCCGCGTTCCACGGTGAAGCTCACGTGCCTGAGCGCCCAGAACTCACCACGCGACCATTGCTGGTTGCGGGACCTCTCGAGAATAAAAGCGAGCGCCCCGGAGCGCCGGCGTTTCCCCATCTTGAACTTGATTCCCAGGTCATTGATTTTGACCATTCTAAATTACCTTCACCAGCTTGTATTCACTGCGGGAAAAGTACCACAGCCCTACCACAAAAGCGACGCAGCCCACCACCGTGCCCACCAGGGCGTACTCATTGGGCGGCATGCCGTAAATCAGCACATTCTTGTAGGATTCCAGCAGCCCTGCAAAGGGATTGCCCAGCATGTACAGCGTTCTAAGCCTTTCCGGGATCCTCTCCTCGACTGCCCATATAATAGGCGACAGATAGAAACATATCCTGATGGCGAACTGGATGATATTGGCCAGGTCCGAGAGGTAAGTCCCCAGCACAGCGCCTATCAGGCAGACTCCGATGGTGCCTACAAACTGGATGAGCAAGAGCAGCGGCAGCCACAGGATATTCAACGAGAATGATGCTTCGAAAAAAAAGAGCATGGGCAGCAGAATGGCGAAGCCGAAAAGCCAGTCAAAAAAACCGATAATAATACCGGACAGCGGCAGTATGGCCAGTGGAAAGCGCACGCTCTGTATCAGACCCACTTTTGAAGTTATGGAAGTAACTGAACGACTCAGTGACGAGGCGAACCACCTCCAGGCTAGCAGGGCTGTAAACAGCAGAATTGGGAACTGGGGACCACCCCGCTGGAAGATATAGCTCACCAGAACAATGTAGGTGAGGAGCAGCAATAGCGGGTCCAGAAAGCTCCACACAAAGCCGAGGACCTTGTCCTTGTGCTCAGCCTTCATCTCGAACCTGACTACGTAGTACAGCAGTTCCCGTCTCTGCCAGACGTTTTTAAGCTGTTCTATCATTGAAGCGATGGCTCAACCTCCGGTAAATCTCCAGTAGCTTCTCGGACTCATTCTCCCAGTTAAATATCTTAGCTGCCTCCAGGGCGTTCTTTCTCATCTTTTCGTATCTTTCTTTATCAGCCAGCACCCAGTTTATAGCTGCCGCAATATCCTCAGGGTCTTCAGGGTTGCAGGTCTTGCCCAGGCGGTAACCTTCGACTATTGCTTTAAGTGCAGGGAAGTTGCTGCTTACGACAGGTAAACCAGCACTCATACACTCCCAGAGCTTGTTGGGGGTAGCGTAATACTGGTTAAGGCTAACGTTGAGAAAGAGGACAACTCCTACTTGCGCCGAGCTGACGTGTCCAACCACCTGGTCTGGCGCTACAGGCGGGGCGAACAAAACTCTGTCCTCTAAACTCCTTTGCATGACAAGCTCCTTCAGGTCGTTTTCCTCTGCACCCCAGCCCAGGAACACTATTACACCATGATTCAGAAAGGGTGTTGCTGAAACCAATTTCTCACTGCCTCTCGACTTGCTAAATAGTCCTACATGCACGATAATGGGCACTGTGTCATCCAGGCCCAGGCTCTCTCTTAGCGAGCTATTATACTGCTCATCGCCCTGTTTGGCTATCGGTGGGCAATTCATTACCACACCAAGCAGGCCGCTTCCATAACGTTTCGACAGCTCCCTGGCTATAAATTCATTGACGGTAATAACTGCGTCGGCACGGTGAATCAAGCATCTCTCCAGAAAACGAAATATCGGCCGCTCTACACGAGAGAAATAATGCAGCTCGGTAAATAGTTCGTGCGAGTCGTAGACCAACTTCCCGTCTGTCCGCCGCTTCGCTATATACCCCACGGGCAAGGTAGTCAAATCATGGCTGTGATAGATATCTGCCGGCTCATGTTTCACCACCTTCCAGCTTCGGCGGTAGTAATCAAGCAAGGAAAGCGGCCTACGAAAAACTATGAGGAATGCCCTCAGCCCCAGATAAAAACACCGTCTCATGCAACGGTAGACAACACGGCAGATAAACACAAGAGGCACAAGAGGGTAGAGCAAGAAGGCACCACGCCAGCTGTGCAGCCTGTAACTTACCAACGCAGAAAGAGGAGACACAGACTTTTCCCCGACAGTTTGAAGAACCCGGTGATGAATCGGGTTTCGGGTAACGCGAATAATTCTGAAGCCATCCTTTTCTTCGTAAGACCCTGTGTCTTCGTCCAGGACGGCGATGATTCTTACATCATGCCCGGCGTCAGCAAGCGTCCTGGCTTCCTTGAGTACACGAGTATCATACTTGCAGTTGTTGAGTACAAACATGCAGACTTTCATAGCAATCCAGTCCTCCGGTACAAAGCCACGAGGTGGCTTTTCCCTGTGCCTGCCTTATTCACTCTCTTATTCTTTTCGTCACAAAACTTGGTCACCGCGTTCCTCTCCGGCAAATTGCCCGGAAAAATGTGACGATTACAACGTGGGCAAACCGTGTAGTGATGAAGAGAACCTGACTATGTAGTACAGCACTTCCCGTCTCTGCCAGACGTTTTTAAGCTGTTCTATTATCGAAGCGATGGCTCAACCTCCTGTAAACCTCCAGTAGCTTCTCGGTCTCATTCTCCCAGTTAAATATCTTAGCTGCCTCCAGGGCGTTCTTTCTCATCTTTTCGTATCTTTCTTTATCAGCCAGCACCCAGTTTATAGCTGCCGCAATATCCTCAGGGTCTTCCGAGTTGCAGGTCCTGCCCAAACGATAGCCTTCAACTATTGCTTTAAGTGCGGGAAAGTTGCTGCCTACGACAGGCAAACCAGCACTCATGCACTCCCAAAGCTTGTTGGGGGTAGCGTAATAGTGGTTAAGGCTAACGTTGAGAGGGAGGATAACTCCTGCTTGAGCCGAACTGATGTGTCCAACCACCTGGTCTGGCGCTACAGGCGGGGCGAACAAAACTCTGTCCTCCAAGCCCCTTTGCATTACAAGCTCCTTCAGGTTACTTTCCTCTGCACCCCAGCCCAGGAACACTATTACACCATGATTCAGAAAGGGTACTGCTGAAATCAATTTCTCACTGCCTCTCGCCCTGCTAAGTATTCCTACATGCACGATAATGGGCACTGTGCCATCCAGGCCCAGGCTCTCTCTTAGCGAGCTACTATACTGCTCATCGCCTTGCGTGGCTAGCGGTGGGCAATTCATAACCACACCAGGCAGGCCGATTCCATAACGCTTCGACAATTCCTCGGCGATAAATTCGTTGACGGTAATAACTGCGTCGGCACGGTGAATCAAGCGTCTCTCCAGCAAACGAAATCTCAGCCGCTCTACACGACGGACATAATGCAGCTCGGTAAAGAGCTCGTGGGAGTCGTAGACCAACTTCCCGCCTGTCCGCCGCTTCGCTATATAACCTATGGGCAAGGTAGTCAAATCATGGCTGTGATAGACATCCGCCGGCTCATCTTTTATCGCCTGCCAGCTTCGGCGGTAGTAATCACGCAAGGAAAGCGGCCTATTAAAAGGTCGGATGGCGGTTCTTAGTCCCCAGTACAAACTTCGTCTCACCCTGCGATAAGCAAGCCAAATTAGTGGTTCAGCTTTAAGGGGAGTTGATGTAGATGATTGTTCAACTTGATCGGGAGACGGAGCAGATGTTGGTTCAGTCCGCTGAGAATCCGACCTGAAAAAATCCAAAAATGAAGAAAATAAGCCAATGACAAAAGACTCCGCCTTTGGAATAGCTCGAAGAACTCGGTGATGAATAGGGTTTAGAGTAACGCGAATAATTCTGAAGCCATCCTTTTCCTCGTAAGGCTCTGTATCTTTGTCCAGGATGGCGATGATTCTTACATCATGCCCGGCGTCAGCAAGCGTCTTGGCTTCTTTGAGCACGCGGAAGTCGCGTTTGCAGTTGTTGAGGGCAAACATACAAACTTTCATGACAATTAATAGACCTAGCAGGAACTACTTCCAGCATCTTTATTTAATCTAGCTCCGGGGCTCTTCGTTGCTACATTACTTTTTCGCTTTTTAAATCTCGTGGCACAAAGACGAATCAGGCGGTACGGCAGCAATATAGTATTTCGTCCGGGGCTTGCCACAGCTTGAACCAGCATATCTCCCAGCCGGTATGAGAAGGATTTTTGAACTGCGAGCGCCGTTCTTTTTTCCTTTGCCAGTTCGGCTTTGAGCCTGTCATGCTCAGCCCGAAGTTCTTCTAGCTGTATCCTAAACGGCGGCTCATTTATGGGCCATAGTAACAAAATGGGCCAGAGACGCCTTATAATCCCGTATTGGATTGCCGACTCCATCCTGTACCCTACAGGTACTGATAGCGCCTTTTCCATCAATGCCCGACAGTTAAAAATGTCGAATGTATCAAAGGCAACATCGCTCTCCAACAATACATAGGACAGCCATGTTCCTTCATGGTGTTCCCAAAGGAACATATCGCAGGGGTCGTAATTCAGAATATTAGCGAACTTTGCAACGTCCGCAAATTCACGGAATGCGTCCACAACCAGCTCATTATCCCCCATCTGCTTCCAAGCTTGTGCCATCTTCTCAGGTGTGAATGGTGGCTCAGTTAATCCCATCCTTATTAACTTCATCCTTCCATAAGCTTTGGCTACTTCCGATATATTAGACCTAATGTGTAGCAATCCACAGGGCAATTTGTCCAAGTATGCCAATGCCAATTTTCGGCTGTGGTAATGATAGGTATTATAATCCATAACCTTGTTGAACTCCTGAAAATCTTCCCGCTGTGCTGTTACATCATCAAGGCAAATATGCCGCAAACCAAGAACCTCAGCAATTTCACTGGCTACCATAAGGTCAGTCTCCACTTGCTTCCGCCTCGATTCATGTATCTGGTCAATACGCTTGGCTAATTCCTTATCGCCTCTGCGTAACGCTTCGTTTACTAGGCTGTCTCTATCCACTGGGTCTCCATAGGTGAAGAATAACACTTCTCTCGCTATATCTCGGGCTGCAGCTAGTTTGGCGCGACTATCATTGCCGGAAGATAGCGATAACGCTAGCTTGTACTCCCTATGAAGTAATTCAAGTTGGCGTTTCAGCAGAATGGATGCTTCCTCAACCACCTCATCGAGGTTGCCTTCAGGTAGCTCCCTTCGGGGATAGAAACGCTGTATTTTCCTTTCCTCGATGTTTATTTGGGTATTCGGTGTCAAGATATGAATCCTTTCATATGGTGTCAGGATGCCAGGGTGAGCATGAGCCCAAGGAATGTACCATCTACTATCGCACTTAATGGCTGCCATTTGCTCGGATTCACTTGAGTTTAAGTAATCACTTATTATTCTACAGTGTGAGGCAATCATAACTGAACCCTGCAAGAAATAGAAGGTGCTACGGGTGCCAAAAGCATCGGTCATAAATTTGGTCTTGTTCCCGTGATGATATATGAGTATAAATCTGCCTGATAGGTGGTCAATGTAGTCCAGCATTCTTTCTTTTGAATAGCTTAACTGGTCAAGGCACTGCCTCACTATAGCGTGAATATCCATGCTCCAGTGAAGCGTATCGATAGCTCTCCCCAAGAACGCAACCCAGTCATTGCCTTCCTGCAAAAATGCCCAGGGGTTTTCAGGATCAAAAGAGATGAAATAGTCTCCGATGGTCTTTTTAGTCCATGTCGAGACAGGCGGCTCAACTTTTACCTTTGAGAACAGGTATCCTCTTTTATAGAGCAGGTGACTGTAATTCATAATCCTGATTGAATAACTAACCAAGTGACCATCTTACAAATTGGCTGAAGGCCAGAAGTAGAACACGGTTTTTGCCAGTGTAGTTCAATTCACTCACCCACCAATATTGCTTTGATAAATTGGGGTCTGGCACCAACAATAAAGACAATTTCCATTGCGACCGCCTAGCCCTATCCAATCCCCTTATAAATGAAGCCAAGCTTCCTAACTTTCTCGGGCTCAACAATTTGCCTGCCATCCACGATGACCCTGCTCCGCATTTTGCCGCCAATCTTCTGCCAGTCATATTCCCTGAATTCTTTATGATCGGTAACAATGACAAGGCAGTCCATATTATCGAAGCTAGCGCTATATTTTGCGCCAAAGCTTTCTATTTCATCTTTTGAGAACAGGGGGTCGTACAAGAACACGTTGGCGTGGAGCTCCTTTAACCTCTGAATTATCGGTATGGCGGGTGAATTCCTGGTTTCTTTGACTCCACCTCTAAAAGCCAGGCCAAGAATCAGGATGCTTGACCCGTTTATACTTCTTCCTGCCTCGTTCAAACCTTCCATTACCAAGTTGACCATATGATAGGGCATGGAGTCGTTGATTTTCCTCGCCAGCTTGATGAGACTGGTATCTGTCCCGGTAGTCTTGTTCACGAAATAGGGATAAACAGGGATGCAATGCCCTCCCACCCCTGCTCCAGGCTGGAGTAGATTAGTATAGGGGTGGCCGGTTTCCTCACCGAGTGGTTCATTTGCTACCTTGAAAACCTCCGCAGGGTTGACACCGATTTCCTTGCAGACCAGCGCCAGCTCATTAGATAGTGCAATGTTGACATCTCGATAGATACCCTCAAAAAGCTTTACAGCTTCGGCCGCTGTGGCATCAGAGACGGTTATCACGCCCTTTTTGTTGATAACCACATAGATTGCCTCGGCAGTCTCGGTGCTTTCCTTATCTATACCCCCGACAACTTTAGGGTAGGCGCCTGTGATGTCTCTTATTGCCCTTCCTGACGCCGTCCGCTCAGGGCAAAAGGCCACGCCAAATTCACCCTCTTTTAGTCCTGATTGTTTCAGGATTGGCAGCAATACGTCCTTTGTAGTTCGGAGAGGCACGGTGGTTTCCACGATAACGAAGTCGCCTCTGGAGAGTCCCCGGGAAATGCTGGAGCATGTTGCAGTTATGGCAGTGAGGTCTGGACTGTTGTCGCTATTCAATAAGCAAGGAACAAGCATGACCATCACATCTGATTCTTTGGCTGCCGCCATTCCATCCGTAGTAGCTGAAAGTCTCCCCTTAGCTACATTGGCTTCAAGTATTTCAGGAAGGCCAGGTTCATTTGGTACAGGACAATTACCTTTATTAATCTGGTCAACTACTCCAGAGCTTATGTCTACTCCAATCACTCTAGCACCTCTTTCGGCGAAAACGGCGGCTAGAGGCAAGCCCATCTTCCCCAACCCGTAGACCGCTACAGTTACTCTGCCATTGGTCAAGGCATCCCTAATAGTTTTCTTCTCCAGTCCAAAGACCTTCACTTTAGCTGACGTGCCTTTCCGGTTCTGGCGGACTCTACTGCCGCAATTGCCACTTCGAGGGCATGTTTTCCTTCTTCCCCTGATACCAGCGGTTTCTTATCATGTTGCACGCAGTCAACGAAATGGAGAAGCTCAAGCTTCAAAGGTTCTTCCCTCTCGATTTTGGCATCCCTTACCCACTCTTGGTCAAATATCCTCAAGGTTTCCTCAATACAATTAACCTCAGCAATACCCTCGGAGCCTATCACCGCTAAGTTCCTTACCTTATGGGGAGTAAGCCAGTTTGTATCTATTACCCCGCTGCTACCACTATCAAAGTTCAGCGTAATTATGGCATGGTCCTCGTGGCTGTGAACAACGCTTCCCGCTGAGGCATAGACTTCCTTAATTTTCTCCCCATACAGATAGGACATAATGTCTATATCATGTGTCCCCAGGTCCAGGATTATCCCCACATCCCTTATTCTGGGATTATAAGGGCCGACTCTTTTGGCGGAGATGGATACAACACTGCCCAATAGCCCACTACCTATTAGCTGTTTTAGCTTTATGATGGCGGGATTAAAGCGCTCAACATGCCCCACCATCAGCTTTACTTTATTCTCCCGAGCGGCTTTTATAACTTCATCAGCATTTTCAACCGTATCGGCGATGGGCTTCTCCACCAGAATATTTATTCCTCTCTTGATTGCATCCAGAGCCACCTTTTTGTGAAGGCTGGTGGGCACGGCTATGCTGAGGACATCTGGGTTTTCACCCAAGAGGTCATGATAATCTGCATAGGGCTTACAGCCATAGCTTTGGGCAACGGAAATAGCCAAGGTTTCGTTCACATCGGCAACTCCGATAAGCTCCACATCAGGAAGCTCGGAGTAAACCCTGGCATGGTTACTGCCCATCGATCCGATACCAATGACACCCGCTCTAACCACTTCTTACCTCGCTGACAATACTATCTGTAATTGAAAGTTCTGACGCACTATGTATATCGCTCCCTCTTACTACATGAATCCCCATTCCTCCAATAAAATCACTCCAATATTTAGGTGGCAAGTCATATTTTCTATTTACTTCTAGCAAAACATCGTTCTCGCCCACCAGCCTTAATATGTCTATTAAAGTCCCATCATCCATTTCCAAATTGTGTTTCTTTAAAAAAAGGCCGGGATGAGCCCACGCATTTATAAACTCATTCTTAATAACTTTTCTCAAGCACTTAAGGTATAAATCAAATTCTGGCGGGAAGGAGTGAAAAGCAAAAATGGGATAGTCCACTTTCCTTAAATTTTCCTCGCTGACATCTAATTCTCCATCAGGTAAAACCTTCGCTTCACATCCACTTAGAATGATAATCTCTGGGAACACATCCCTTGCTTTTTCTATATCCCTGAGAAATTTGTCAAAGGAATAACTTAGATCTTCCCGAACATGCTCCGTGAAGGCAATCAAGGGTATATGTAAATCCCATGCCTTTTTGCAATATTCAGCAACGGAACTTCTGCCGTCAGTGTAACTTGTGTGAATATGCCACTCCCCTTTTAGTAAGTATCCTTTGTACCTTTTCCAAGTTTTCATAATATTTCTCGCAGAATTTTCCCACCTTGTATCCCGACTCCACCCCAATATCTTAGTAAACGCGTTCCCCACTTTATCTTAAATTTGGGAAGTTTTTCAACTAAGGCATGCTTTACAGCACCATACATTATATTTGCTCCAGCAAGAGTTGATAAAACCATGGTTCCTTGTATCCTCGGATTACATTCGATAACCTTTGGCACATTATTCTCGTCCAACTTAAACTGAAATCCATAGGCATATTCTAAGCCAAGCCGCTTACCCAAACTTCTTGAATATTTAATAATTTCTTCGTTTTTCTCCACAGTTCCACCGAATGTTATTCCAGTTCTAATCACATCCCTCGATCTTGGTATTACTGTGGTTTCATTCGCTGTTAATAAATCTACAGAATATTCTTTTCCTGGCAAGAATTTCATCACCAACAATTTTGGGAAAAGATGTCCCAAAATACTCCTTAATTCTTCTCTGTTAAGGAAGACTGCCGAAGGTTTCTCAGTATAAAAAGAGGTTCTTCTATCGAAAGACTCAACTACGATCCTTAGCCCCCTCATTCCGCTTGATATAGGTGGTTTGACAACCACCGGTTTCTTAGGCCAGCCTAATTCTTCTATTCGTCTCTCCAGGTCATCAAAATTAGCAACTAAATAAAACTCTGGAGTTGGAAGCCTTATCTCTTTTGAAATCTTCAGTAATTCATATTTGTTGTTTGATATTTCTATTGCCTCTTTATTGGATATCGCTACATTCGTTCCTATCCTTTCAAAATCTATCCTGTGAGACGATAATTGAGGCAGTTCATCCGTTACTTGAGGCAAGATAACGTCTACTTTTTCTTTATTGCAAATGTCAAGCAAACTTGAAATAAAGGATTCGTCCGATGGCTTTGGAATTTGGTAGAATGAATCACACAGATATTTCCCAACCACGTCTGCCCTTATGTCGACCCCGATGGTCCTAATTCCCCTGCAATCAAAGTTATTCTTTAGGGAATAAAGAGTTCCTTTTATTCCAGGTGCTCCAGCACCTGTGATCAAAACTGTTACATCATCCATCTAACCACCTCAAAGGCTTCGGCATAGTTACAATTGAGCTGTGCCCCTCGCATCTTTGCCCACCCAAAGATGAATTCCTTGGAAAAATAGCTCCTTTGCAGGGTCAACTGAGATTTGTAAATTGACAGTATTTCCCATTTCACTTGCATGTGCTTCTCTGTGAGTTTAACAGTTAGCTGTGGACTAAAAACCAGATTGTTCCAAGGCAGCTCATATCCAATTATGCCTGCATCCCTCTTAAATGCCCTGACTGCCTCCTCCGCTATTGTCTTGTGATCCTGGTGAAAATCATGAAGAGAGGGCGAAATCACAAGGTCCGGTTTGAATTCAGCTTTGATCGTATCTAATCGAGTTAGTACCTCCTGCCGATGTTGTGGGAAGTCCTTATTTGGAAAATTGTATATGTGACAATTTCTTATTCCTAGCCTAGAGGCAACACTGACGAACTCTTTTTTCAGTGTATCTGGTGGTAGACCTTCGGGCACAGCATCTTCACATATCGAAAACACAGCCCAACAAATATCATTACCTTTCTCCTCCAGTAATTTTATCACTGTTCCGCCAGCGCCCAGTTCTATATCATCTGTATGTGGGGAAAGTAGAAGAACCTTCATTTTTCTATCACCCTCGCAGGAATCCCCGCCACTATTTCATTTGGCTTTACATTTTTGGTCACGACTGCTCCTGCTCCTACAACAGCATTTTCTCCTATGGTAATACCTGGCATAATCGTTGCATTTGCTCCAATTCTGGCTTTTCGTTTTATGATAGGGCCTTTGAGCACCGCTCCATACTTCATATATTTATCGTTGGTAGTAACACAGAGGGGACCTAGAAAGACACCATCCTCAATCATGGTATATCTGGTTACATAGGCCCCGGTCTGAATGCTCACGTTGTTACCTATTTTGCAGTCTCCATCAATTACTGAGTTTGTCCCCACGAGAACATTGTCCCCAATTTTTGTATTCTCCCTGATTAGAACATTATGCCCGCTTCTGAAATTATTGCCTATTTTTACACCGGAGTATATGACTGTCCCTGACCTTATAGCACAGTCCTTTCCTATGTCCAATTCCCTATCCTCGGCGCTACCTAATACTACATTCTCTTGAACGGTAGTTCCTTCGCCTATTGTTACCTTGCCGTGCAATGTTGCCCTTTCAGATACCTTGAATTGCGCGCACAACGTTTTCCAAATCCTCCTTTGTTAGCGATGGATGAACCGGCAAGGAAAGCACCTCCCTGGCAGCCTTTTCGGAGTTGGGAAGATGGTCATTATAGCCTAAGTTCTGGTAAAGAGGTTGCTTGTGTATGGGCAGAGGGTAATATATCTCCGTGCCGACACCCTTATCCATCAACTTCTGCCTCAATTCATCTCGTGATATACCAAAATCCTGTGTAATCCTGACCGTGTATTGGTGAAAGACGTGTTTTGTATTGGATTTGATACTGGGAGGAATCAGCCCTTTAATTCCACTAAGTCTCCCGGTCAAGAGCTCCGTATTCCCAATCCTCTTATTGTTAAATTGCTCCAGCTTTCCTAGCTGACAAAGCCCAATTGCTGCACCTATGTCAGTCATGCGGTAATTATAGCCCAGAATCTCATGGAGGTATCTCTTTCTTTGTCCGTGACTTCTTATCATCCTGGCTTTCTGAGCGATATTTTTATCGTTCGTGGTTATCATCCCACCTTCGCCCGTGGCCATATTCTTCGTGGGGTAGAATGAGAAACAGCCGGTGCCAAAGGAACCCACCTTTTTGCCCTCGTATTCTGCCCCGTGCGCTTGGCAGGCATCCTCTATGATTATAAGACCGTGCTCCTGAGCTATCCTCATTATTCGCCTCATATCACAGGGCTGCCCATAAAGGTGGACCGGCATTATCGCTTTCGTCCGTGGCGTAATTTTCCCAGCAATGCTATCCGGGGCGATGTTGAAGGTTTCTTCCTCTATATCGGCGAAAACGGGCTTTGCCCCGGTAAATAGAATCGAATTGGCAGTGGCTATAAATGTGAATGGAGAGGTGATGACTTCGTCTCCCTCCCCAATTCCATGCGCCAATAAGGCTATGTGGAGGGCAGCAGTCCCGGAGTTTACGGCGATGGCATATTTTGCACCGATAAACTCGGCGAATGCTCCCTCGAATTCTTCCACCTTCTTGCCCTGGGCAATAATCCCAGACTTCAACACCGCCACCACAGCGCTGATTTCATCTTCATCTATGATTGGCTTTGCAATAGGAATCATCTTACCTTCCAAATTTCCGATTTTTTGCTCGACCCTCCGGAGCATATTCAGGATTTGATTTTTGTTTACCTCTAATACCTGGCTTTCTTTATGTTCATCAGGGCGGTAGCGTTACTGCTTTGCCTGTTCTTGCCGAAGTTAGTGCAGCCTCAGCCATCGCCACCACCCGCGCACCGACCAACCCGTCAGCCAGGGGTTTTTGCCTGGAATTTACACAGGATATGAACTGCCGCAGCTCCTCCTTTAGCGGCTCGGCATAAGGGATTGATATCACACGTTCTCCTTTATCTTCGATAGAAGTCGGGGCTCCGTTTTCAGTAATAACCATGGAATCGAACAAGCATAGTTCCTGAGGTTTTAGATAATCTACTCGAGCACTCATCTGGCTCCCAACCACCAACAAGTCTCGTCTCTTCTCATGCCCTGGTACCAGCCAGCTCTCGAAGGCATATCCCTTAACATCGCCAAAATTCACAGCAAGCATAGCTGTTTCCTCTATGTCCTGACTATAGACTTTACTTGTTACTGCTGTCACACTTTCAGGATAGTTAACCTCCATAAGATAACAAAATAGATCTAGCTCGTGAATTCCCAATGCATATATTACACCCATATCTTTGCGGGGAAGTCCAAAAGTCTCTCGATTACTTATAATGTTTTGAATATTCCCCAGTTCTCCCTCGTTTATTCTACGCCGCAGTTCTTGCACCGCCGGATGATACCTGAATATATGGCCCACCATGAGAATGCGATTATTTTTGCTGGCAATCCTCACCAGTTCCTCTGCTTCGGCAACATCCATGGTCAATGGTTTTTCCACCAGCACATCTTTGCCGGCTTCCATGCACTCCTTCGCAACTTTATAATGCGTCCTAGAAGGAGTAACGATACTGACTGCCTGAATGTTAGAATCGTTAAGTATCCGCTGGTAGTCGGATATACCCTGTATGCCCAGGGTGCTACTTAGCTCAAGAACACGAGCCTGATTTACGTCGCATATTTGTACTGCATCCGCCACTCCCTCCTGACACAACTCCTTATACGCACGGGCATGGTTTTTGCCCCAATGTCCCACTCCTATTACCGCTACTCCCGGCATCCAACATCCTCCATGAAATTCCGCACCTCCGAAACCACATACTCAACCTGCTCGTCGCCTAGCTGCGGATGCATGGGAAGAGAGAGTATCTCATCCACATATTTTTCAGTAACCGGCAGGTGGACATCTGACTTCAGGCAAGGTTGCCGGTGCACGGGTACAGGGTAATGGATTCCAGTCTCGATACCCTTGCCTTTGAGATATGACGCCAGCTTATCTCGCTGCTTGACCCTGATAACATACATATGATACACGTGCTTTGCCCATTCCCGCTCCACAGAGATAATAACTCCGGAGCCACGCAGCAGAGCATTATATCGAGCAGCGACTGCACGCCTTTTTTCAGTCCACTCTGTAAGATGCTTAAGCTGTTCTCTGCCAATGGCAGCGTGGACCTCACTCAGCCTGCAGTTGAGTCCAAGAAGGCCGTGAACATACTTTTGCTCTCGACCGTGGTTCCTCAGCATTCCCACTTTTCGGGCGATTTTCTCGTCATCAGTAGTAATCATGCCCCCATCGCCCAGCACCGTCATATTCTTTGAAGGAAAGAAGCTGAAGCAGGCAATATCACCTAGAGAGCCTGTTTTCTTTCCTTTATATGTAGCACAATGTGCCTGGCAGGCATCCTCAATGACATACAGGTTATGAGCCCTGGCCAGCTTATTAATGGGGTCCATATCACAAGGGTGCCCGTATAGATGAACAGGAATAATGGCCTTGGTCCTGGGAGTAATTTTTCTTTGCACTTCGGCGGGGTCGATGGTATAAGTTTCGGGATCGATATCAGCATATACAAGGGTGGCCCCGAGGAATTTCGCGGGAGAGGCAGTAGCGATAAAGGTATGAGAGGGGACAATTACCTCGTCTCCCTCACCTATACCTAAAGCCATTAACGAGAGTAGAATAGCGCTGGTTCCGGAACTTACTCCGACTGCATATTTAGTACTACATAAATCAGCAAATTCCTCTTCGAAGCTCTTAAGATTTTGTCCGTTAATATACCGCCCGCTGTTTAAAACATTCAAGACGACCTTTTGTATTTGGTCGTCCACATACATCTTGCTTAAAAAAACCTTCATTACTGTCTCTCCCATTCATAAGGCATTTGAAAGTAGTCAAGCTCACAGGTAAGCTGAGTTATCGGCTTTATCACCCGAGCTGGATTACCGAAAGCTAACACATTGTCCGGTATGTCTACGGTGACGACTGAACCCATGCCAATTAGTGAATTCTGTCCGATCGTGACCCTGGGGCCTATAGTCACATTCCCTCCGATCTTGGCATTTTTTTTGATATGAACGCTCTTAGCACAATCCTCAAATCTAGGACACGGAGGATGGAGGATATTCAAGATAGTGACGCAGGGGCCAATCCAAACTTTCTCCTCGATGTTGACAAATTCGGGGATGAAACAGTTGGAGTGTATGCGAGTGGCATTTCCAATGCGATTTTCGCGCTCTATAACCGTATGACTTCCGATGCTCACATTGTCCCCAATTGTATTGCCTTCCCTGATTAAAACTCCATGTCCTGTTTGAAAATCATTGCCTATCTTAGTTCCCGCATATATTACCGAATGTGAGCGAATAATAGCATTGTCCCCTATGATTAGCTTGCTGAAGGTCTTACCGGTGGGACAAACCCCGAGCACCACGTAATCACCAATAAAGGGACTCGCTCCTAACACAAAAAAATCGCTAGGTTTCGTATCCATTCTTTACTCTGCACATGTAACAATGATTTTCCTTGCTTCGAATAACGTTCTTTTACCAGCATATACCGTGGTAGCCACAGAATGTTCCGGCTTCTCCGGGATCAAGAACCCTTCTGCCATCAAAAACCACTTTCCCATGATATAAGCTTTCGTCTCTGAATTCATCCCATTCAGTAAGAACAAGGACACAATCGCAGTTGCTGACTGCCTCCTTGGCATCACGGCAATATTTTACCTTCTCCGAAAGCACGCTCTTGGCGTTAGGCATAGCCAGTGGGTCGTAAGCCTTTACAGAAGCCCCCTTTTCTATCAGTAGTCTTATTATTTCTAAAGCAGGAGCATTTCTGACGTCATCAGTACCGGGCTTGAACGCTAAGCCGAGGACGCAAATTGTCTTACCTTTTAAATTTCCGAGTTTTTCCTCGACCATCCGGAGCATATTCAGGATTTGATTTTTGTTTACCTCTAATACGGACTCTAGAAGCCGAGGCTGGTAACCCAAATTCTTACTGGAATGTACCAGCGCTCTAACATCCTTGGGCAGACAAGAGCCGCCGAAGCCTATGCCTGCGCTCAAGAAATGCTCACCTATCCTGTAATCTAAGCCTACCCCTTTAACTACATCATAAACATCTATACCGAGCCTTCGACATATATTGCCTATGTCGTTGATAAAGGAAATCTTGGTAGCTAAAAAGGCATTGGATGTAAACTTAATCATCTCGGCAGTGGTTATACCCATTCGTATAACGGGTGCAGGTATACCTTCATATAGCTCTTCAACTGTATCCCCCGCTCTCCGCTCCTCTTCCCCGATAATAATTCGGTCGGGGTTAAAAAAACCATGCAATGCCTTGCCTTCCTGCAGGAATTCCGGGTTTACAGCGACATCGAAATCCACATGTGCCTTCTTTCGAGAATACTGCTCCAGAGCAGGAATGATTATTCCTTTTGTCGTCCCCGGAACAACGGTGCTTCTTACCACCACGGTATGACGCTCGCTCTTGGCGCCCAGCATTTTACCAATATCTCTGGCTGATTCCTTGATATGACTCAAATTCATGCTCCCGTCCGGATTAGAGGGAGTGCCAACGCATATCAAGGTGATATGGGTAGCCAGAACTTCTTCGTAGTCACCAGTGGCCCTGAGGCGATTAGACTCGATACAGTTTGAGAGCATATCATCAAGCCCTTCTTCAAAAATAGGCGATTTCTTCTGGTTGATCATACTGACCCTAGTCTCATCTATATCGACAACGATAACATTATGTCCTTTACTCGCAAGCGCAGCAGCGGTAACTAAGCCTACATAGCCAGCACCAATAACTGAAATTCTCATCTAGAGCCCCCTGCTTGTTATTACTTCTCCAGAGCCCGAAATAATGCTCGCTATATCTTGACACACCTCGGTGAAGATATAAGCATCGACCTCATCGTATTTTACCAAATAAGCAATAAAGTGACCTAACTCATCGAGTTCAGGATGTTCATGGTGGTAGCGAGATAAAATAGCAAACAATCTCGGCGGGAAAACATAGCACGCGATGCCGACAAGGCTAGTTTTAGGGAAAGCTGGTTTTTCCTCACACCTAACTATCCTGCCTTTATCTATCTCGACGACTCCGAATTGACTGGCTCTATCCTTATCCCCGATGTCGTGAACAGCCACCAAGGCGTTTTTACCATTATAGGCAGAAATAAACTGCGATAAATCAAACTCAAAATAATGATCACTAGCTAAAATCAAGAGGTCTTCGTTGATATTGCCTTGCTCAACCCAGAATGTCAGCGAGCCTAAAGCTCCCTTTTTCTGCTTCTCAGTCCACACATCCTCAACGCCGATTTCTATCTTCCTATCAATTCCCTTTTGCCAGCGACGGAAATCCATCTCAAACTTCCTATTAGTGGCAACGCAGATATCGATATTATGGGGAATTCTTTCTACAATGTGGGTTAACAGAGGCTTACCCTCATACTCTATCAGAGCCTTGGCCTTGTCACGCGTCAATGGATAGAGTCGGGTGCCAAACCCACTCGCTAATATCAGACATCTCACGACTATTTACTTTATCAGATGTGTCCCATATTAACAGGGCGTTCTTATATTAACATAAAACTAGAACTACTGCTTACATCCTTAAAACTCTGTGTCCAGACCCTTGAGCATATTCCCATCGCACTTTGCTGATGTTCGCCTTCCCGTTATATCCTGTCTTAATTAACAGGCGCGGAGAAAAGATTCCATAATAAAATAATGAGGCCGGTAGCCAGCAGCCGCAGTCCAGAGCCAGCAACATTGACTAGGATTATCACCTTGTACCGACGCTTCAGCAGTTCCTCAACTAGATGAGAGCCGTAAATCCAGCCCTACCGGCGATGATTGCCGTGTTTCTACTCAGGACTCGTCTGAGCCAAGGTACTCGAAAATTTTCACAGTTGTTGTGGTTATTGTGACCTCGGAATCAGGATATACGCGCTCATAGCTATTCAACTCCTCAAGGGGCACGGGGCTATTAAAGGGGCTGTTGCTCACTATTCTATAGGTTGCAGATTCCTGGCTTGCGACATAAGCCTCGGCTTCTTCATAAGTGGGAAAAAACCAGAAATTGGTGATTTCTTTATACTTCTCTCCTGTTCCAGCTTCCTTCTCTTCGTAATATATGACTACCGATTCCGTGGGAACCACGGCTTTGCCATCAAAGTTGTAAAGCCTGGCTACAGTGGATTGGTAGTAAGCGGGGTAGTATAAAACTCCCCCCTGTATGCTACCATCTTCCGTTTGCTGATAATAAACCTCGTAAAACTCGCTTACGTTCCCGCCAGCCCACTCCACCATGGCATAAAACTTTCCAATTGGCATTGCGTAGTCAATCATCACATATTTCGAATCTAACCTGTCGGCTAGGTTATTGGATGAGCTTTCATTCTGGGCGGTGAAGAACTGGCCAGCTTCGACAGCCCCAATCTGGCCAGGATTGGCATTGGGTATGCGATGGGAAATTTGCATTATAAAGTAGCCATAGTCCCACCAGGACATCACGCCATAAGCAGTCTCAGGATATTCAAACTCATTCCTTGGCGGGTATAGCTCATAATAGAACTCGGCGTCACCAAAAGGTTCGGGGCTGTTATCCTTTAGCCACAGAAGCGAGCTATGCCACCCTTCATTCATAATAGCATTTGGCTGGCTGGCAAGTACTTTCACCATGCCAATATTGGGGAAAAAGACCACGAAAAAGAGGACTATTCCGACAACGATGACTCTCACCCAGACACCCCTGGGCTGCATAAATGTTTTTTCCCTTGCTTTCTCCCTGGTTTTCTTCTCCCTCTTCTTGAATCTTTTAACTGCTCCCACTACCTCTTTAGACTTAGCTAGCAATTTCCGTAGGCCAGCAATGTTTAGCATCTTCCAGGAGAAATACCCTGTGAGTAAAGCAGCATTTACGGCATAGTAGTAACCGAAGCGGCGCTGCCCCAGGACTGCTATCAACATTACAATGCTCCATACCAGGAACAAGGTTTTGTCGGCACTTTGTTCCTTAATAACGAGATAAATGAGCATGGCAAAGGAAATAAATGAGATGAAGAAGGAGGTGGTAAAGTTGACCCATGCTATCTCTAAGGTCAGGGGATGCATCTCCAGAACAGTCAGCCAAACGCCACCCGGGACAAAGATGCTAAATTTGTCGAGCATGGACTGAAACAGGGAGGGATTGATGGCATGAAAAGCAGCAAGACCAATTCCAGCCATTCCCAGCAAAGTCAAGGGATAGTAAACAGGCTTCAACGCCCTGCTTGCCATGAGCCGTGAGATAATAATTAGGACTATGGGTAATACTATGGCAACCGGCATAGCTACACGGTAAATGGTATCCAGGCTGCCCTTGCCCAATACGGGAAGAAGCATTAGGAAGGCAATAAGGAAAAGAGGGGTGCTGACAATACACAGATAGTCGCTCGATTTATGCCTTAAGTGGTCCACGATGAACTGAATCACCAGGTAAGCAAATATAATGAAGACGAACAGCAGTCCACCTTGCCAGGAAAGGAGATAAATACCCAGGAAGATGCCAGCGAGCAGGGTGTAGATGAGAGGCTTGGTGATAGTTGACCAGTCTCTACTTAGAAAGTGGTCGAAGGAAATCTCTCTTTCCCGAGCTCGTTTAATAGCCATTATTAGAAAGAGTATGCACACGGTGCTAAACAGAACCTCAGCTACATGGTGGTCGGTAAAGCCAAGCAAGGAACGATGCAGAAATTCGCCGGGCAAGATGACAACCAGAGCGGCTGAGATTACGCCCACCCAACGGTTAAAAAGTTCCTTGCCAATAAAGTACACCGGAATGAGTGTCAGAGTGCCCAGAATAGCGGGCATGTAAGCGGCCACAACTTCCATGGTATGCTGAGTTGGTGGCCCCAAGCTAACAAGCCGAATGATGCCAGCGATAAGCCAGGGGAAGAATGGCCGAGTAAGCCCTCCACCACCACCCGGGTAGAGCATGTAGGGGTCAAAGGTATTGAAGTGGGGAAAGTTATTGACCAGAGTTTCTATGTTGCGCATGTAATAATAGGCATCGGTCTCTCGGAACCAGACCCAGTCATTGACAAAAATTTGGTCATAAGGCAGGGCTATGCGTATGTATAATGAGATGCCACAGAGGACTGCCAGAATTATGCCCACTATAGCTATGAGGGGGAGCTTTCGTTTTTGCTCCGGACTTTGCTCGCTCACTTAAAATTCCCGCAAGGAAACTACCTTGCCAGCCTGAATATCCTCCCCATTATAAACTTACCGTGCCAGATATTACAACACATCACAACCCACCAGCCCCTTGAGGCAACCTGTTGAACTAGAAGCCAGATTTAACTTATAATTGCGTGATGCGAACTTATCGCGCCATCAACTTAAATGCCCTGTGGTTCCTAATAGCCCTAAATGTCGTAATATTCGTAATCACTCTGATAAGGCCAGTTTCAGTAATCAATTCTCTGGGTTTGACACCCGCGTCGCTCTCTCAACAACCCTGGACCATCATAAGCAGCATGTTTGTCCACGGCAGTATCTGGCACATACTATTCAATATGATAAGCCTGTATTTCCTGGGAAGCTTCCTCATCCGGGCAGCGGGAGAGAAAAGTTTCCTGGCAATATTTTTCCTCGGAGGGCTGGCGGGGAACCTTCTCTTCGTCCTTCTCGCTAACCCATTTTCAACAGGGATAGGAGCATCGGGAGCCGTCTTCGCCCTAGGTGGAGCGCTGGCGGTAATTGTCCCCAGAGTGCCAGTTTTTATATTTTTCATCCCTGTCCCCATACCGCTCTGGGTAGCAATCATAATCTTCTTCCTCTTTTCTTTCCTTCCCAGGATAGCCTGGCAAGCTCACCTTGGAGGTTTGTTGCTGGGGCTCGTAGCGGGGCTCATTTTTAAGAGAAGAAGGCGAATCTATTATTTTTGACCCTTAAAAAGATGGCGGTAAAAGAAATTCGCCTGAAAGCCGATGGGCATGAACTCGTCGGCGAGCTTCATATTCCGTCAGGGGACAAGGGTCATCCCGCCTTGTGCATCTGCCATGGCATTCCGGCTGTCCCCCCCGATCCCACCGACAGAGGCTATACAATGCTGGCACAGCGCTTTTGCCATGCTGGCTTCGCCACCCTAATCTTTAACTTCCGGGGGGCGGGAAGGAGCGAAGGTAACTTGGACATCCTGGGCTGGAGTCGAGATTTACAAGCTGCTCTTGATTTCCTGTATAACTTGGAAGAGGTAGATAAGACCCGTTTTTGCTTACTCGGGTTTAGCGGAGGGGCAGCGGTTTCCGTTTATACCGCAGCCCATGACCCCAGGGTATCTACAGTGGTAACCTGTGCCTGCCCTGCGGATTTTCGCGCTCTCTCTCAAAGAGAAACGCCTCTGGATACTATCCAACGGTTTCGCCAAATAGGGTCAATCAGGGATAAAGATTTTCCGCCCTCGATAGAAGAATGGAAAAAGGGATTTGATACCATCTCCCCAATCAAGTGGATTGATAAAATTTCTCCCCGTCCCCTGCTTTTGGTTCATGGAGATGCCGACGAAGTAATACCCCTGGAGCACGCACATGAGCTCTACCAGAAAGCTAAAGAGCCCAAAGAGTTAAAAATAATACCCGGTGCCAAGCATAAAATGCGCCTGGAAAAGGCAGCAATGGCTTTTGTTCTGGACTGGCTAAAGGCGAGGTACTAAACCGGGCAAGCATTCTCAGTATTTGCAACAGCCTTCGAATAATGCTTTCAGTAGTAGTATAATGGAAAGGACAAGTTACGATAAATAGTTTGACGCTATGAAAGCATTGCAGCCTTTATCTGAACTTATCTCTTTGAAAGGAAAGAGATCTCTAATTACTGGCTCTGCCGTTGGTATTGGCAGGGCA
>Ga0209636_10000549_pt1 | contig 37096 bp, 33 predicted proteins | sample DeeMarSWOR152_54_FD_187464 | JGI IMG/M metagenome (GOLD analysis project Ga0209636, IMG submission 187464) | Marine sediment microbial communities from White Oak River estuary, North Carolina - WOR-1-52-54 (SPAdes) (version 2) | ecosystem: Environmental > Aquatic > Marine > Intertidal zone >... | reverse complement strand
TCAGGTCACAGTATTCACACTTTATAGGGTGTTGATATGTTGGTCTTATTGGAAGGGGCGCCCCACAACCGCTACATTGAGAAATATCAGTTTGTGTATCCTCCATTTTTTTTGATCACCCATTATGTGAGGAATGTTCGTGCAAGATGAGTCAGTCTTTAGACCTTAAAAAGCTAGCTTATTCTACACCTTTTCTTCCATTTCCTAGCCACAGCTTTAAATATCGGCAACCTTGTATAATTTATAAGTTATCTTTAGCGTTAAATGATATTAAATTATAATTTATCATAGATTATATAATGATAAAAATGGTAGGATGGTAAGATCGTGCAGGATTTACACTCTAGACGGCTACGAGAAGAGTTCAAACGGATGTTGAAAACTTATCCACCGAAAAAAAGTCCCATTAAATGGGCTATAGTCAATAATGACCTTCATAATTACAAAGCGACTATTAAAGGAAAGAAAAATACTCCTTATGAGGGAGGTAAATGGGAGATCACTCTTGACTTACCTTCTGAATATCCCTTTAAACCTCCAATTATCAACTTTCTGACTCCTATATATCACCCTAATATTGCAACTGGTAAAACTCAATGGAAGTGGGGCTCCAATGTATGCTTAAGTCTTGTGAATTGGAATAACTTAGGGAAACCTGGTGGTTGGAAGGAAACGATAACTTTGCCCAGTGTCTTTGAACATGTTGAAATGATGTTAGATGTTTATCAGGCAACAGGGGATGTAGATTTTCCAGAATATCTTGTTGATCCAAATGATCCCTTTAATCCTGAAGCTGGAGAGATGATGAAAACAAATTTTGATAAATTCTGGGAAACAGCTGAAGATTGGACCAAGAAGCATGCAAAGTAAACTTCTTGTGGAATTGGTATTGTGGATGATCTATGTCTGACAATAATAAACAAAAAGGATTGAGGGCAGAAAATTATAAAATAACGGAAGGGAAGACTACTAATAAAATACAAGAGGGCTTTTTTGGTAAACAAGCGGAAATCGAAAAGTTAAAAATTCCTTCATCTCCCCAAGTTAAGTCAGTATCAATCTTAGGAAAATTACTTGATGAAATAACTGAATATTCAGTAAAATCTATGCCTAGGGAAGCTATTGGTCTGTTAGGTGGGAAAGAACTACGTCCCAAAGAATTGGAAATATTAAAAATCATTTTTGTTTCTGAAGGTGATGAAGTATCTGTTTCTTTTTCTGAAGAAGATTTTAGGGTTTTTGAAGATATATTGGAAGATGACTATTATTGCCTTGGTTGGTGGCATTCTCATCCTGGATATGGCCTATTTTTATCTCAAACAGATATAAAAACTCATATTTATTCTTTTCAGCTCCACAATGCTCTTTCTATTGCACTTGTTATTGAACCTACCAAGATTGATATTTCTGGTCGTGCTGCTTTTCAATTTTACCAAGTTATAGGGGAAAATGGGAAAGATTCCTTCAGATACAAGGAAATTGCTAGCTTTATACAGCATTAAGAACCCTTAGTCATTTAACATATTTTGAGGGGAAAAGCGTCAACGAATTGAAGCATTTTCCTACAGAATGCAAATTAAAAACAAGATTCCGACGAAAAATAATTTAAATTTGCAAGCTAATTATGAGCCATGAGTTCAATGATGTTGAATTTGGGATTTTTTGAGTTTCCTCTAGAAAATTTTCCTCGTTTTTTCCTCCAAGAAGGATATGGGATGATAGACTATGTTTTAATATTCTTAGGCCCAGGGACGGTTCTATTCTTTACATTCTACCTTTTATGGGCTGGAAGACGAAAAAATCGCAAAATTATGCGATTATCACGAGAAGCATTGTTGGAAGTCTTTACAAACGAATTCGATGATCTTGTTATGGATGAAATGAGTTCAAACGGGGGTTTGTTACTTCCCAAGTACAAGAGATCACATGATATACCCTTTCAAGACTTCCGTGTGGTATTTGCCCTAGAAGAAAGGCATCTCATGTTATCAGTCATCATCTCATGGTTTGCAGGAGTAAATGATTATATAGCACTAGAGGCAAACTCAAAAAAGGGAGAAATCCGTTCTCAAATTCCTACCAAGATTCAGATCATACCTAAACATGAAGAAGGTCAAATAAAAAAACATCAAGATTTCCTGTTTACACTTGAAGACATCGAGCTCGGAGTAAAAAGATTTGATGATTTTTTTTTGGTTAAAGCGACCACCCAACGGACAGGAACATACTTTCTCGGTGATAAAAACCTTTTGAAACTGATTCATAATGTTAGAAAAGTAGTTGTTAGAATTTCTGTCAATTCTGCTGATGATCCATCCATTCGTATTTATGCACGAATTAACAAAGATTTGAATCTGGAAAGGTTACATGCACTGTTTCTTGCACTTTGTGACCGGATTAATGAGGTTTCTGAAAAGGTAGTCATGAAGAAAAAACGTTAGATTAACTTAGAATATCTACCATGAAGAAACAGAATATTATAGAGATTTTACTATAAGAGATCGATTTTTTCAGTCACCCTTTGGCGAAGCCATTCAAGTCCTTCCTCAACGTTAAAACCAGTTTTGGCAGACGTGGGAACGATAGCATATGAATGTGTCGTAACTTTATGAAGATTGAGCCCTCGAGCAACCTCTCCAGCTGAAGCGGCATTTTCAAGATCCTGTTTATTAGCAAGGACTAAAATTGGTATGTTTTCAACTTTATCATTATCAAGGACATATTTCCATAATTCCATCTTAGCTTCTGAGAGTCGAGCTCTATCGGCTGAATCCACCACATATACGATTCCCATGCTACCTGCCATATAGCTTTCCCAAAGAGATTCACGAAAGGCTTCTTGCCCCCCAATATCCCAAGAAATAAATCGAACATTTCCCGAACTAAATTCATCAACATTCATCCCTAGTGTTCGGAAAGTACTACTGTTAAACTCTCCAGATGTTATTCTTTTGACTAATGTAGTTTTCCCTGCCTGGTCAAGACCCAGCCACGCGATCTTTACCGTTAATTTTTCTTTGGCAAATTTTGCGCGAAGCTTTGAAAGGAAACTCATATGGGGCACCTATTTTTTTTGTGACATTCTATGACGAAACCTGTCGCTCATCCACTGCCACGGTTCCTCGACCCCATCACCTGTTAATGCAGAACAAGGATAAACAGCAAACGTTCTAGGTCTTGCAGCCATCTCTTTTTCAAGTTCTAATGTATAAATAATTCTTTCAAGAGTCATTGCTTCTGTTAAATCTTGTTTATTTGCCAAGAAAAGAAATGCAGAATCTTCTGGCGCCCATTGAATGACGTTCTTCAACCACTTTCCCGCATTCTCGACTTTAGATCTGTCTGCAGAATCAAATACAAACACAATACCTGATGCATCTGAAACAAATGGTTTCCATAAGCTCGTCGGATATGTTGCCTGTCCTCCTAGATCTGCAGCCATTACTTCAATGTCACCAATTTTTAAAGTCTCAATATTCATCCCCATTGTTGGTACGGTTTCTAGATTATCGTCTCCCTTAAGTCTTTTAACTAAGGTAGTTTTCCCCGCATTTGCAAGGCCAACAAATGCTATTTGATTTTCTATCTCTCGACCAAACAATTTTGTAGGCATAAGTATTCCCTTTCAAAGATTATTTAATTTAAATCCATTTAAATAGTAAAAAATGCAATTATTGATGCCGATTGATTAATTTAAAGGTCTTTATGTGATGCTTTGCTCTAATTTAGATCTCAAGGTTGATTTCTGAGACAAAGTACCTGTTATTATTATTTGATTGATGATTTGTATGGATTATTAAAACTGTTTCTTAGACCTCACGAGTGAATATGGGTTGTTGAGACACAAACTTTGGAATAACTAGATTAAATGATGGCATATCAGTAGTATGTTTCTCAATATATTTTATCACTTCTTTTAAGGGTTGAAATTCTTGAGTATTTTCTTTTCGATAGCGAACACTGATTTTTTCCTGATTTACTTCATTCTCACCAATTACAAAAATCAATGGAGTCCAAAGCTTTTCTGCAGCACGAATTTTCTTTGCAAGTGAGAGATCACGATCATCAATTTCCACTCGAATGCTTTTCCGTTCTAGCTCCTCAGCAACCTCTATAGAATAGGGTAAAAATACTTCTGTGAGTGGTAAAATCCGAACTTGGGCAGGTGAGAGCCATAATGGAAGTTGGGGTTTGAAACCCTTTTGTATTTGCTTGATTTGCTCCTCGAGGATTCCATAAATCACACGCTCAGTTGATCCTGATAAGGAACAATGCAACAATAATGGATGTACTTCTTGCCCAAGGATATTAATATATTTGATATCAAATCGCTCTGAATTTTCCACGTCTATTTGGACTGTCGATAAGGCTCCAGCTTTCCGTTGGCCGTCAACAATGTTGAATTCAAATTTTAAAATGAAATAGGCGTATCTTGTGTTGAACAACTCGAGTAGAATAGGTTTTTCTAGATTGTTTATGAGAGAAATCAGCCAATCTTTATTCTCCTCAAAAAAATCGGTTGTCATACGAAATGCAGTTTCAAAACTAACCTCTATATCCCGCATATACTGTAAAGCAAGCTTGAATTGGGCTTCAAACTCTTTTTTAGCCATTGGCATGTCTATGGCTGCAGTGTGTAAATCAGGCATTGTAAATGCACGGAGACGACGGATTCCAGCTAATTCACCACGTTGCTCACGTCTAAAAGAATTGGTCATCTCGAACATTTTCAGAGGAAGCTGTCGATAACTAATTGTCGCGTCAGACAAAGTTAGAAATTGACCAAAACATGCTGAGAACCTAAGAAAGTAATCCTTATCACCAGATTTTACAATATATTGACGAGCAGGAAAACGCTCCAAATATTTTTTGAGAGAAGGATGTTCATAGGAATACATAAGGGGAGTTTCAACAACCATAGCTCCATATCTGATTGCCATCTCGAGAACATGATTTTCAATCAAATGTTTGACAATATATCCTCTAGGAAGAATGCGAAAATTTCCAGCATCACTACCTTCCTCATAATCGATTAATTCTAGTTGTTTCATGAATGCGACGTGTTTAGGAGGAGAACTCACAGCCCTATCTTTGGCTGTTTCATAGTAAACAAATATTTGGAAGTCTGTCAATTCTCCATAGTCAAACGTATCATATGGGATTACATTACCAGCCTGAGTGAGAATGTAGAACTGGGATTTCACTTTATCTTCTGCCGCAATTGCAGTAGTTACTTCAACTGTCTCTTTAGATTTTTCATATCTTTTCTCACTAAAAATCTCCTTAGAACGTTCTGCTAGAGCATGTCCCTTACATTGTAACGAGAAACCTTTATAATACCCGAAAGGAGCACGGACAATGTGAAAATCTGATTTATTGTTTAATTGTTTATGTAATGTTTGTAAAACACGTAAAGCGTCATTGGGTTTTGCTGGGGTCGTTTTTACTAAGTGAACCCAGGGATAGAGAATAATATTATTCTCTTTAACATCTTGTAGAGCTTGTTGAATCTCTAAAATAGCCATATCAATTAATTGAGAAGTGTTATCGGAGTCACTCTTCTCTACACCAATAAAAATAACCATTACCGAATTTTCTGTACTATACTCCCTCAATATATTATCTGTCAAAGTTTCAGGGCTACTCACTGCTTTATCATTAACTTTCCAGCTAAATCCATCTGAATGAATTAATAGTAACTGCATAATAAACACGATGTTCTATTTTAACGTTTTTTTGGGTCAGAACAACCAGAATTTTCCTCTACAAAAGTACTTTTCCACATTCAAGTAAAAGACTAGAGTCTTTACTTGTTAAGGTAAAAAGTTCTCAACAAAAAAAGCTACAGATGAATCGGGGATTCCAAGCTTGATAAAAGTTGCCCATGCTTCCGCTTTATCATATCCTTCTGAAATGGTTCGTTCGGTCATGAATTCATAATATTCATGAGGAAACACCACCCATTCAGTAGCTTTTTCTACATAATAGTGTGGGATGATCTTAGACCAAGGTTTAAAGAGAAGGGCTGCAATTTTCACTTCTTTAGGATTCTTTAAATTCAAATAATCGAGAGCACACTGAATACTTTCGCCACTATCCACGAGGTCATCTACCAATAATATTTTCCTTTGTTGAATTTCCACAGTCACATCTTGTGCTACTACAGGACGTGTATGGGTTTCTGCTATTCCAGTATAGAACTTTATTTGCATTGAAGCTAATATTGAAGTGGTTACTCCCTTCTTAAATGGCATTACTGCATCGAACATATCACTTAATAATCTAGCTGGAATCGTACCCCCTCTACTTATACCTAATATGATTTCAGGTTCAAATTCGTCATTTTTGACTAGATGAAAGAGTTTTCGTGCTAACTGGTCTATTTCTTGCCAGCTAACTATTTTAAACTTAACCATCTTATCTTATCAACACTTTAAATTGAACTGCAATGATAATAATATGTTATTAAGAAAGGTTAAAAAAAATCTACTCATCGAATTATGCTCCGTGGCAAATGGAGAGTTGTTTAGATTACCCAACATAAGTCATATATTCTTGATAAAGTTGACGGATCTAGTTTATTGGTATTTGTTGGATCACTACTTGTGTTGAAGCCATCCTCTGTAAACATTGGGGGTATCTTAAACCAAATTACAACTGGCTATAATTTAGAGGCATCACAATTGTTCGATAATCGATACATCTGGGGTTATAAACATCTTTTCTCGGGAATTTGGCATGCTTTGAATGCTAAGAAAAATGATAGAATGATATCAAAAACACTTGCTATCGAAGTTCTTCTTTACGTAGCTGGTCAAAGGCAGATTAAAAAGGCTATTGCTCTTTTAGGAGTAAAGGAAACAACACAAGATATTGTTGGAGTGTTACTTGGCGAAACAGATCACACGTTAATTAATGCCAATATCCAACTCCAAAAAGAGCTTCGTTTAACACCAAACCTCGATTTATTGGATGATTTTTCGTCTAAAAAACAAAATCTAATAAAAATACTTATTGATGATGGATATCTTGCCACTGATTTCACTTTTTCTGAAATTGAAAAAGCAATTCTACAGAAAATTGCTCTGCTAGCTTTAGAATGATAATCTAAACCATCTAATTAGAAGTTTCATGTGATAAACGAACCATACTAAGTTCAAAACGTGGTTCCATTACAGATATCCCAGTCAAATCTCTTACAATTTCGATTCTGATCTCGAGATCAGGCGTCGTTAGGTCTACTACCCCCCAATTAATTTTTTCTGCAACTTTCTCGACTACCTGAAAAGTCCTTAGATTTGTCTGTCTTTTCTTTACATGAACTTTCCATGAATGAGTGGGAAGAATCTTTGCTTTTGCAAGAGAAAATGCATTTTCCACTATTTTTGATAGATTAGTTTTCATTAGTCTCTCGAGAGGAACAATCTTTAGACAAGCTACCAGGAGACCTTTTTTTTGGATATACTGGCTGATTTCATCAATAATGCTAAATGGACTGGTTTCTTCATTTAATCGTAAAATTGCTAAACCTGGTACACGAGATTTTAATGGATGAACTTTATATCCGAGAACATCTGAAATTACATAATAGGCTTCAGAAAGAGCATCACGTTCGAACGTTCGCTGAGAGCTGATTAAGAAGCTCATCGTAAAGGGGCCTCGTTCTTGGCATTATTTCTCTTCTTTTAACAACCAAGCAGATGATATTATATCTGTTGTACCACACTCTGGACAAGAAGGCTTTGTTATATAGACCCCATCTTCTTCAACAGTAATAAATTTCGCTTTCTGAAAACGATGACCACATTCCTTCTTTTGACAAATATAGACATCAGGTTTTTCAACCATATATGCCAACTCCTTGTTAAAATAGTCTATGAATAATTACTTAAAACTGTTTGTGTCCAAATTCAAGTATATCAGTAATATTCGAAACTCCTATCGTTAAATTAAAAGTTAAGTTGTCCCAATCAGCTATTATAAGTCGTCTCCAAGAGGCAAATTGAAGTTGTGAATAAACTTTCTCTTCAGGTTGTTGGATGTTTTTTGCAATCTCTGCAAGTTCACCATTTGATTTCTTCACTGCTATAAGAATATCATAATACTGTTTGATCGCATTAAGCACAATTAGACCTAAGGCGTGTTCAATTTGTTCTCCAGTTGTTGCTGAAGTTCCTATAACTGAAATTTTGTCTTTATTTTTTCCTAAAACCACTTCTGCTACTTCGTTGGGACTTTTTGCTCCTCGTATGTCTTGTTTATTTGCACAGAGGACAATAGGAACGCCTGGTAATATGTCATAAACTTCATTCAATAGTTTTTTAGCTTCTTCAAATGAAGCTACATTCACTGAATCAACTACAAAGAGGATACCATCTGCTCCTTTACTCAAGATTTTTCGGATTATCTCGAATCGTTGAAGTCCAGGAGTTCCAAATAGGAAAATTTCAACTCCATAAATCTTTGTTCGACAATGATCTAAAGCAACTGTTGTTCCACCATAATCAATAGAGACTGCAGAACCCCTACATATCTTTTGGACTGTCGTTGATTTTCCACTATTGTAGGGGCCTATTAGGACTATTTTCATTACTCAGACCTCTCTGATTGAACAAAATCGTTATCCATTAGAATAATTACTTTGACTGAATCACTAATTCAATCAAAGCCTGCTTTTTTTGATTAACAATCCAAATTGAGCAGCCTAACTATCGTGAGGCAATGGCTATGAATCTAGGAAAAGATTTGTTCCATACCTTCGTTACATTCATCCTATTTCTACAACTTATAAACATTAGCTTTTATTTTCTTTTTACTTCCCTTATTCAGTAAGTATTTTATTGATCGGAATTTTTAGAGGTTCACTTTTCTTTAGATTGGTAATGGTTAGATAAAAACACTTGAAGAGGATAGAATGGAGCCATTTATATCTGGATCCAGTCTTAATTTCTTTATATCTACATTTTTTTAGAATTAAATTATTTATTTTTGATCAGCACAATATACCAACTGATATCATTGCTCAAATCGCTTGAGATTGCTTTTGAAAATTTTGGGAAAAATTAAAAACCGAACACAAATTGCCAACGTCTTGAGAGCTCTGAAAGGAGTTGGAAAAGTTATGGCTCAAACCCTCTATCGAAATCTTTGGGCCTCAGAAGAGGTACGAACTCTAATCCTAGGAACATTAATGCTCTCAATATGTTTTCTACTGGAACTTTTATTCCTCTTCTTCCCCGTTGATTTGCAAAACTTTCTGGAATTTCTATTCTGGGAATTTGAGTTATTTGGAGGCACATTCACACCACTTCTAACTATCTTTCATTTAATAGTGTGGGGAATAATGTTTTTTTCCACTCTTTTGGTTTATACAATGATTCGTGAATATACTGGAGGTAGAACAGGCTTACTTGAAATAGCTGGAATAACTCTCATTTTTACTCTTTCAAGTCTGATAATATATAACGAATTTTTTTCAATATTCTTTGTAGGAGTCTCCGCGTTAATTGTGGGTTATCTCTACCTCGCAATAGCTGAGTAATAACAAATCTTTGTTAATCGAAGATGAACTATCCAGATCGCCTTAATAGCGTTAGCTTCCAGTGAAAGAGGTAGAAAAAAGTAACAAAACACGTATTATTAACTTGTGTTTGTTTATTTAATTATTCGAAGTCATGGATTGGAATCCGATATAGAATTATTATATCAACATATATAATTCCATTTGTTGAGAAAAGGGGGGATAGAATTAAAGTTGTTTATTTAGAGGAAACATGTTTGTATCCTTTTAACCTCTAGTTGCTTAATGGAAAGGAATCTGGAACACCTTTGACTCATTCTACTAGAATTGAATCCATTTCGATAGTTTTTAGAATTTATCTAATATAATCTGTGATAAAATTAGAAAAAAATGTTTTTTTTTGGCATAAACCCCGAATATAATTGAGTAATAGTAATTTAATTAGAAAATAATTAATTAAAATGATAACATCACATATTAAACATATATATTCTAATTGATTTAAAATTCCAAACTTTATCGATTTTCTGTTCATGTGGAGGAATCTGGATACTTAAGAATAAAGATGATGAGAAAATCTTTGTATGCCCAATGTGTGGAACCAATAAACCAATACCTGAAGACACTTCAATGTTTCAAATTAAATTACAATGAGGAAACAGCATAATATAACTTAAAAACATGATTTATACATCACTATCTATCCTCTATAACACAAGTACAAAAGGCGTTGGAAATACTCCAGGATTGTTAACTCATTTGTATTTTGTGAGAATCTATGTGTTACTTTTAGGTATTTATACCTAAGTTTGTTTGAACAATGGCTAATTTTTGTTGATCGAAGAAGAAAAGGTAGGGCTATGGTGGAAATGGTTTCTACTCAAAGACCAAGTTGGGAACTCCAAATGGAATTTCTCAGACTGGGACGGTATCAACATCTAGTTCAGTCTGGTATCTAATCATCATCGAAACGTTGTTCCCAACTTATACAAAGCATTTTTCGAAGTTTTTGATAACGAGTTAAGTGTTTTGATCCCGATAACAGTTTTTTCGCTTTCTTCAATGAACCACTGACATTTTCTGAAAATAAGAAAAGGGGATTATTATGTCTCGAGTGGATAAAGCAAAGGGCGGATCTAACACGATAAACATACTTGTGTGAGGCCCTAAAAATACCTCCTTGAGCTGTTTGGTCAAAATAGGAGAGAAATAAACCAATCTCTGCCGCTCCATGTGTTCCAAAGAGGCGTTTTACTTCAGATGATACAGTAAACCAAGCATCCTTCTCTTGGAGTTGGATAGGACTGATGAATCGAATATTTATATACCTTATTCGTTCATCCATTGTTTCTATTCCTCCTCCTCCTTCTCCATTGTTATAGATGGCCGTATTCGGGAAGGAATCTTGTACACTCCAGGAGCAATATAATTTGGACTGATTTTGAGGAGGTTTTTTTGTAATAATTGTTGGGGAATTATACTCAAAGAATCCAACGACATTATGTAACTCATTAGCAACATTTGCCCCAATGACGTTAGTTCTCGTGGAGACCGCATTTGATCAGGTTTTTTGCTTCCAGAGGTGAAAATAATGGGAACATTCTTACACGAAGCAATTTCCAAGGCAGAACGAATCTGTCTCAACGCTGGAATTTGTTGTCGTTCAGGTAGGGAGTATAAATCGGAGAGTTGAATTTCTAAGTGTTTTTTAAATTTAACCATAAGCTTTGCAATAGATCGAGACATGAGCTTGCCAATCTGAAAAACAGGAAATGTTAAAATATCAACACGATTGTCTTGTGCTGCCCATGCAGTGAGTTCGGGGGTTAAACATGTTACCGTTATGATTGGGATTTGTCGTCTTTGATGACGAAGGATCGATACCATATGTGCTTTAGATTCATGGTTTAATCCAATATCTAATCGCTCATACATACGAATCAGAGAGGTAAAGGTAGGTTGAGTGATCAAATTTTTTTCTTCTTCCGTTGGATTACTAATCCAAATTTCCGAGAAGCCCAACTGGCTGGCGGTGTGAAGATATACTGATAAGTATGATTCATATCTGGGACCAAGTGAATCAATGAAATTCCGAGGCAAATTCCTCACATCAAGAATCTCTTTAAATTTTTCTCAATTTGTGTCTTTTAATTCAAATCAACATTGAATTAAAGCACATATTACGTTTTTTCATAGAAAAATGAAAGAAAATGGTCAGCGATCATAGGAAGGCCTAATGTGTTCTGTTCCCTTTCCACGGCGATGCAATCCTCGGCTTTTCTGGCCAGCTGAAGTTTTCCCTCGAGCAACACGGCCGCGACTACTTCTATTACAAATCCAGTTGATTTTTTGATCAGATAAGATTTCTGGGGCATGAGGATCAACTAAAATCACTTCAAACCACCGATGTAAACCATCTTCTAACACAGGGTAACTGTTTAACACCTCTAGATTTGGGAATCGACGCCAACAACGTTCTTCAGCAATCCATTGTCTGGATTTCTTGGGAGTAATACGTCTTATTCCCATTCTTTTTGAGCGTCTGCCACTTTTAGGTCTGGATTTTCGACGCCCCCCACGGGGCACGCGAACCCTTGCCATGATATAACCTTTTTTACGACGAAATCCAAGTGCACGAGCTCTATCAACCCTTGTCGGATTTTCAATTCTAATAACAGTTGGATCTCGCCTCCATTGGATCAATCTGGATATTCGCAATCTTCGAAAGTCTTGATTTCTCTCTTTCCAGAATTTAGATACGTATTTATAAGCACTCATCAAGATTACCTCCTCTAGGTTCTGCGGATATGAGTTTCTGACTCACTCAGCAACATTCCAAAACGGAGATACTTGGATCAGACGTTTTTTGGGAAAGTTTTAAATGCTTGCTTAACCATTTACAGTTTTCTTTCAATATTTATCTAATATTGAGTATTTTTTGATATTGTTTGATTGTTACTTCAATGCTTAGATTGCTACCTTGAAATTTCAGGGTATTGTTTTAGGCATAACCTTTTACAGTTGTATAAAACGCCTTTCTTTTGAAGCTAATTCTCCGTAATGAAAAAGAAGAGCTAGTTATTGGATTGAGGAAGTGATAACAATCAAAATTTTAATAGCTGATCCCATTATAACTTCAGCAGTTGAAAATTTAAGTAAAAATTTTGAAGTAGTCGAACGACACTTCTCTCCTAGCGAATTACTGAGTAAAATCAGTGATTATGATGCTATTATTGTACGTAGTGGAACAAAAGTCACTCGAGAGGTGATCGAAAAAAGTAAATTGAAAGTAATTGGACGAGCTGGAGTTGGAGTCGATAATATTGACGTGGAAGCAGCAACAGAAAAAAGGATTTTTGTTGTTAATTCTCCTCGAGCATCTACCATCTCTGTTGCCGAGATAACAATTGCATATATGCTGGCTCTCAGTCGTAATTTAGTTCAAGCGACGAATGAAACCAAAGCTGGCAAGTGGCCAAAAAAACGATTAATGGGCACAGAAATCTATGGTAAAACATTAGGTTTTATTGGATGTGGTCGAATTGGTGCTGAAGTTGCAAAGCGAGTCCAAATTTTTGGCATGACTTGTCTAGTCTACGATCCCTATCTTCCTCCTGAAGTACCTGCAAAAATAGGGGTGGAATTGACCGATGACCTTGATAGATTGTTTCGAGTTTCTGATTTCATTACCATCCATGCGTGGTTAACAGAAGAAACTCGGGGAATGATTGGTGAGAATGAACTTGAAAAAATGAAACCTACGGCCTTCCTTGTGAACTGCGCGCGGGGTGGGATTGTTGATGAAGAAGCTCTTTATGATGCACTGAAGAAAGGAAAAATCGCTGGTGCTGCCTTGGATGTGTTTTCAGTCGAACCTGCAAGAGAAAATAAATTATTTGAACTTGAGAACTTGTATGTTTCCCCTCATATTGGTGCCTCCACTAAAGAAGCGCAAGAACGAGCTGGACAGGTCACAGCTGAACAGGTAAGATTAGTCTTGAATAGTAAAAAACCTGAATTTTGTGTTAATCCTAAATTGTTAGAATGATATGAAATATTTGGAAGATTATCAATGAATAACCAAAATACTTCAAAAGAATCTAAACAACTTTTACGAAACAAATCCTCTTTAGAATCATTTGCAATAAGCCAGAACATGACAATCGATGAAATTAGAGAAAAATTTCCAGCGATATATGCAGAACTTACCAATAAGAAAATGAGTATGAGAATAGATGAAGTTGGAGATGATATAGTGCCTTCTTTATCATTAAATGAAGAGAGGCAAAATCAAGACCCCTTTAGCAACTACGAACCCAATGTTTACGATTTCTTAGCTAGAGCAAGAACAAATAAAGAAGGATTAGAAATAATTGACTATTTAGTTAAGCAAGGCCAAATTTCACCTGAAAACGCAGATAACTTAACAAAAAAGCTAAAAACATTAGGAATACGATCTTTTGGGCCTAAACGTTCTTCTAATTATTATTACAGAAAGTCTAGCGAAATTAAAACTCGAAAACTAATTCAGAAGAGATATCCTTCTCAAATGGATGATAAAACCAAGGATTAACACTGATTTATGTAGCAGCTACAATTTTAATGACATCACCAAATTGTAATTCGTATTTTTCGGAAGTTCTACGGTTCGTACGGGCATCAATACCATGTATGAAGTTCTTGAACAGATCCTGATGAATAATCCCCGCAAATTCTTTGATAGTTGTACCCTTTTTGACAAGAAATACGTCAGGTAGTACCTTCCCATCATTATCGCTGAAATGAGTGACATCTGCCACAGGATATATAGGTTGAAGTTGTAAGATATTAAATACCGCTTTATTTAGCGTTTCAAAGATCCCAGTGGTTCCATAAGGTTCTAATATCTCTGTTTGTATTTTATTAACAATAGAATCTTCTTTAGGGGACATACTACCCGTTGGATTTAAACGCCCACTAGCAGAAACATATTCTACTTTATTATGTTTAACAAGATTTTTAAGAACAATATCAGTAAGAGCTGAAGTTGGTACGATTATTTCTCCAAATTCTTTTTTCAAACGATCAAAATTCTTTTTTGCCGTAGGCCGATCAATTTTGTTTGCTGCAATGATGATTGGTTTACCCGCTTTTCGTATTTCATGGCAAAGTTGAAGTAAATCATCATCGGTCCATTCTTTTACGGTTGAAGTATTCAAAGAGGCTGAATTTATTGCTTTAAATACATCCGTTCTGGCAATTTTTAATCCTGTCATTTTTTCGGTAATAAAATCAACTATATTCTTTTTCTCTGTGTCTGCTTTTCGTACAGCACGATCCCAGTCTTTTTTCAATATTCCACGGATCCAAGCAGCAATCTCATTCTCTAAAAACTTCACATCTTTCATTGGATCATGACTACCAGGATCAACTATTTCTCCTTCCTCATTAAGAGATCCTGAGATATCTACCACATGGATGAGAATATCAGCTTGAGCAAGGTCAGATAAAAACTGATTTCCCATCCCTTTTCCTTCATATGCGCCCGGAACCAATCCAGCCACATCAATAATTTTGACAGGAACCTTACGAACTCTATCAATGCATTCTGAATTTCGGGGGTCACAAGTTACCCCGAGTTCTTCACAGACGCATGGTGTTGTAACAAACCCCACTCCTTGGTTTGGCTGGATAGTTGTAAATGGATAATCAGCTGTTTTAGCCGATGTACCACAAAGTGCATTTAGAAAAGTTGTTTTACCAGACGATGGTTTTCCAACGATGCCTATTAGGATAGACATATTCCAAACTCCAATAATTTATACAATTATTTTCTATTTCCAATCCTAATCAGAAATAAATTTCAATCTTCCTTAGTATTTTTGTCAATACATGAAACTTTTTATCCTTTCGATAAAACGTGAACATACTAAATATTTTTTAAATAAAAACAATAATAGTGTTTGAAATGAATAAAATAGAATTTCCCCCAGAGCTCGCTATTTTTACTGATCGTATTAATGGTCATTGGATTAACATAATAAAAAGTAATTTTTCGAAGATTAAGAAAAAAAGCTCCGTTTCGAAGCTGGATGACTGGTACTTCCTTATTCAACACCTTATTGAAAAAGAAGAAAATCTACCTACCGTACTTTGGGCATTGTGTTCGAAGTTAGCTTGGATTCAGGCTGATATAGAATTTTTTACTAAAAAATCTGAATTCCTTATCAGAGAAGCTGAAACTCATTCTGATCCACTGTTATTATCTTATGTTGGGGCGGGAATTACAGAGTTTATTAATTCAGACAATGGTATCACAATTATAGGAGAAGGTTTTTCTCAATTAGAATCTTCTAAAGATTGGTTTGCATTACTTGATATAGCTTTGCCATATATTCTCCTATTAAGTAACTCTAATAGAATGGTTACTTTTGAAAAGGTATATTTTACAACTAAACAGGTTTTTGAAGATGAATTGAACTCTAATTCAAAATATGAGCATTTATTTATTCCAATACAATCTTTCGCATCTGTGAAGGACATAGAAAAAGCTAAAGTAGATCTCTTTAATTCTTTAAAAGTAACACAAAGATCTCAACACCACTTAAATATAGGACTTATTTACATCCTAATGTCTCATAAGGAAGAAGATGACATCTTTGAAAATCATTTAGAAGCTGCTATTCAACAATTTCAATTAATTAGTGCTAATAATCGATTGATTATAGCCTATACAAATTTTGCAAATTATTATGCAGCCAAGGCAAAACATGAGGAGGCTTCTGAGTATTTATCAAAAGCTTTCTCCTTGACAACATTACTAAGCAAAGGGATTGATGGTGGATTATCCGTTTACCCTTTGATTCAGAAAGGTTGGCTTCTTGTTGAACGAGGGCAATTACAAGAAGCAAAGGAGACTTTCACACTCGTCCTTGAGAAAGCTCAAAACTATTGTTGCTCCAATTACCAAATAAAAGTAGAATTTGGGCTAGCTTATGTTTTTTTCCTAGAATCACAAGATGATCTTGCATTAGCTCACGCACAAAGGGCCCTTTCTATTGTTGAAGGATTAGAATTGAAAGATCCACAGTTTCAAAATGAAGTTCAGCTGAAATATGCTGAATTACTTATCGATCTAAACAGATTAGATAAAGTACCAGGTCTTTTCAAGACAATAAAGCCCCCTGATGATCTAAAAAAATGTTCTAAAGCTTATTATAATTATATCCAAGGTAAGTATGAGTTTCACATCCATAATATTGGTATAGCTAAGACATTATTACACAATGCAATGAAGCTTACTGATGAATGCCCTGATTTTCGATCAACCCTTTTATACACATTAGCTGAAGTATATCTTAATGAATATCGGCTTTCAGAGGATTCTAAAATACTTCAAGAAGCACAAAAAATGATTAATGAAAGCTTAGAGAAGCTTGTTGGTGTTCCTAAGCGTACGAAGGGAAAATGTCTTTTGGCCATTATGCTTTCAGCACAGGGGCGCAATGAAGAGGCTGAAGAGCTTCTTGAGACTCTCACAGCTGATTCCTCGAATACTATTCCACGCTTTCGGGGTTTGGCCGAGAAATTATTAGAAAATATTCACAAAAGTCGAATTGGAAGTGCGACTATTTCCCCAATAGCAAATATAAGAGATGCTCTTCGATACCTCCGGGATGCAAAAACCATGATTGACTCTCAATCTCGATGAATTATTAGTTTCAAGCTCCATTATCGAACCTTCCATAAAACATGATTCTTAGAAGCAGTAGTGCTTAAGATAATAATCTATTGGTTCTGCATCCAAGTTTTTTTTCCAACTCTGGTAAGATCCTCCATTCTCTGCAATATTAATCATGATAGGTGTTAATTCACGACCTCCAATTGAAAGAATAGCTTGTACTGCTGCCCAGTGAACTGGAAACATTTTTTGACGTATAGACCTAGGTATTCCTTCTTTAAGAGCCCTGAAACCTGCCTGAATTTCTCTATAATTAACACATAGGTTTTCTAATTTTGTTCCACGTTTTGGAATCAGAGGTGTTACAGAAACATTGAGTCGAAGTGAAGAACATAATTCAGCTAGATTGTGGAGAAAATTTATGATTTCATGTGATTCTGAGACTAGGTTCGAAGATAACCCAAGAATAAAGTAGATTTTGAGTTCCTGAATTTGATTTTGCTCTGCTTTCTTAACAAAATCATAAACTTGTGAATTGGTTATTTTTTTCCCCACCTTAAACCGAACATCATCTGATGCGCTTTCAGGAGCAATGCTAAGACTTCTTAACCCACTTCGCCTTATTTGTTCTAGTAATTCAATTCCTGAATCGATTCTAATACTGGGAAGGGAGAATTTATGCTCCTTTTCAATTAGATACTTTAAAAGATCTATAATTTGAGAATAATCAGCTGTACTCGACCCAATGAGAGAAAAGAAATTTGTTTCAGTTTCTTTGGCCCCATTGTCGATTAATTCAAACAAATTAATTAATGATCTTTCTCTCTTTGGGCGAAAAATCTTTCCAATTAAGCAGAAATGACAACCGTGAACGCATCCTCTTGACACCTGAAGAAAGTAACCATCCAACACTCCTTTCCTATCTCTCCATCCACTAATTGGACGGACTTGAGCGGTAGGATAATTGACATCATTGAGATTTGATGTTATAAGCGGTGTTATCTGTGTTACAGGCTCATGAGAGGAATAGAATCCTGGAACTGAGAGGATTTCTTCTAAAATGTTACTGTGTTTGCTTGTAATAATTGCCTCAAGAAATTTTTTCGAAATTACTTCAAATTCACCAGAGAAAATTACATCTACAACATCTAACAAAGGTTCTGGGTTTGTAGTGACTGTTGGGCCTCCCGCTATCAATAATGGATGATCGGAAGTTCTATCTCTTGAATAAACGGGGATATTCGATCGTAGTAACATTTTAAGGGCATTGATATAATCAAGTTCAAATTGAAAAGAAAAAGCTAGAAGATCAAATTGAGTGAGTGTTTTTCCAGTTTCTATTGATCTTGGAGGACCAGGGAGATCAGCGGAAAAGAAGACTCGTTCAGTGTAAATGTTTCGATGCTGATTCAATAGATGATACAAGAATTTGACTGTCAGCCCTGACATTCCTATCGAATAAGAGTTTGGATACACTAATCCAATACGCCATTGAGTATCATGAATCGATTTTTGTATGACATTTATCTCTTTTAGACGAATCTTTCTCATACTCGTTCGTACCTTAAATTATTCGAGAGATTTTTGAATTAAACCTTGAAAAGGGTCATAATAAAGAATGGTATTCGGGGGAATATCTTGGTTAACTAAAGTATGAGCACCAATTATGGAATTTTCTCCAATAATTATTCCCGGCATTAAAGAGGCATTAATACCTGTCTTGACATTGTCTCCCATGAAAACACCAAGTTTCTTTCGTCCTGTAGAGACTGACTCACCTTTTATTCTCATATTAATTTCGTTATTATCTAATCTTAGATTTGCTACTTTAGTTCCAGCACCAAAATTGCAATTTTTTCCAATAACTGAATCTCCTATATACGAAAGATGGCCAATCGTTGTGTTTTCAAGAATCAAGCTACTTTTAATTTCAACACCATTTCCTATCCGAACACCTTTTCCTAAATATGTGCTTGATCGAAGAAAACAATTTGGGCCTACAGTAACATTTTCATCAATGATGACTGGTCCTTGAATGAAGGTACCTGGTCTTAAAATCGCACTATCTGCAAGTTTAACGGAACCTTCGATCGTTACAGCAGAGAATGAAGAAGATTTTGCGGGGAATTCTGCTTTTTGCATTCCTACTTCATTAGCAGTTATTAGATTCCAAGGATAGCCAATATCAAACCAGTGATCTTTTATATAATATATAGAAAAAAACAATTCTCTTTGGTTCTGGATTAGCTGATTTATGCCTTCTGTAAGTTCTATCTCTCCTCGACTAGATTCAGAAGTATGGGTTAAGTAATTAAAGATTATTAAAGGTAAAACCATGATACCTGCATTAATATAGGAACTTGGTGGACTTGAATGTTTTTCATATATTTTCACTAATTTATTGTTTTTAATCTCAAGGCACCCATATTTTTCTGGGTTCCTCACCTTTTTTGCCGAGAAAATACCTCCTGTAAGATCATTAGATTGCCCCAATATTATTATGTTTTTGATTGTGCGCTGGCTAGTAAAAATATCGCCATACATCATAAAAAAAGGATCAGATTCAATATAGTGTTCACAGATTTTTACCGCATGACCAGTTCCTCGTTGTTCTTGTTGGGTGACCCAACTGATCTCAAATGGATAGTTCATTTGGTTTATAGTTTGCTTAACTAAATCTGCTTTATGTCCAATAACTATAACCACTCTATCGATATTTCCCGATAACGCGTCTAGAATATGACAAATTAATGGTCTTCCTGCAATCGGTATTAGTGGTTTAGGAATGGTTTTAGTGAGAGGATACAAACGAGTTGCTTTACCAGCTGTAAGGATTAACGCTTCCATGAAATTACCTTCAAGAACAATCAATAATAAAGTTTCTAATCATAGAATGTAGGAAACAGAACAGAAATTAAAAATTTTTACTTCTATACTTTATAGGCTGAATAGAAATCAGAGATTATTTCATATATATTCATATGTCCATTTGGATCCAGATAGTGTTATCAATCAGCCAAAAATTGTTTTTAAAATAGTTCTTATCTCTAGGATATAGGATATTCTATCTGGTTGAAGACAGGATTGTCCCTAGTTTTTTGTTAAACTAGTTTAATGAACTATTGTTAAAAGTCTGGGCTTTTAATCTTGATCTTCCTCACAAATTCTTGGTAATCAATTGGATGCGATGCACAATGACTGAAAAAATGTTTGATTACGACAATTTGGGTTTCAAAGCAGGGTTAGAAATTCACGCACAGCTTTCTACCGAAAAAAAATTATTTTGTCATTGTCCCGCAATCTTGACAAATGAGAAACCACAAGCTATTGTTCAACGTAAGTTTCGCCCAGTATTAGGTGAGATGGGAGTGTATGACCCAGCTTTACTTATTGAGTTTAAGAAAGATCATACCATTTTTTATGAAGTCTTTGATAGTGTTTGTATTTATGAATTAGACGAAACACCTCCCCTTCCAATCAATGATGAAGCTCTCTATGATTCTATAAAATTGGCAAAAATGATGAACTGTAAGATTGTTGAAGAAACAAATATTTGCAGAAAGAATTATTTAGACGGTTCTGTTCCCTGTGGATTTCAAAGAACAGTCCTTATTGGTTATGATGGATATGTAACCTTTAAGAAAGATCCTTCGATGATTGAGGAAAAGAAATTACCTATTTCTTGGATTTATATTGAAGAAGATGCCGCTCGTAGGGATAATGATCGAACCAAGGGTAAAAACATCTTTTTCAAATTAGATCGTTTAGGAATACCATTAATTGAGATCGTAACAGATCATAGCTTAAGTTCCCCTTCAGAAGTAGTTTCTGCAGCAAAAACATTAGGAATGTTAATCAAATCGTCTGGAATAGTACGTAAAGGATTAGGAAAAGTCCGACAGGACGTAAATGTGAGTATATCTGAGGGAGAACGGATTGAGTTAAAGGGGATTCAATTACTTCAATTGATCCCTATTGCTATTGATATCGAAATCCAAAGACAACTGGGTTTGATATCTATTCAAAAGGAACTTCAAAGACGAAACATTCAGCCTCAAGACATTCCTCTTCAGATTTTTGATGTTACAAAGGTTTTTTCAGACACTTCTTCTGATATAATTAAATCAGCCTTTAAACGAAAGAAAAGAGTTTTAATGCTTCCTATTGCTGGATTTCAAGGATTATTAAGTCGAGAATTGCAGCCAAATAAACGATTTGGAACAGAGCTCTCCGATCGGGTTAAATCGTTCACTAATCTAAAAGGAATAATCCATAGTGATGAGGATTTATTGAAATATAACTTTTCTGAGAGAGAAATCTATGAATTATCAAAAGAATGTCAGAAAAAAGCTTTTATTATTGTAATCGGAAAAAAAGAAGAAGCACAAAGGGCCCTTTCCTTTGTACACGAGAGATTACTTGCTGCTTTCAATGGTGTTCATCAAGAAACTCGACATGTTGATGATAATGGAATTTCTACCTTCACAAGAGATTTACATGGTAGGAGTAGGCTGTATCCAGATACAGATCTTCCCCCTATAGTGATTGACTCAAATCGAGTTATTAAGATGGAAAAAAATCTACCTGAAAATTTTATGGCTCGAATTAAGCGGCTAAACAAACAATATTCTATTTCTAACGAATTAGCTGAATCTTTAATCTATGAGGAGAAAGCTGACATTTTTGAAGAATTAATAGAAAAAGGGGCTCCTATCAAGGCAGTTGTGACAACTTTAACTCAAACCTTGACCGCTATCTCGAGAGAGGGAGTTGATATCAATAATATAACTGAGGCTCATTTATTAAAAATTTTTGAGGCACTAGTGTTGAATAAATTCGCCAAAGAAGCAATTCCAGATATTTTAACTAATCTTGGTAAAGATCCTACAAAGTCATTGACAGATATCGTGAATCACTTCGGTGGTGAAATGTCACAAGAAGAATTAAACACAATAATTCTCGAGGTTCTAAAAACCTCTCAGGAGCTTGTAAAAAAACGTGGGATGGATGCTTTTTCTCCTTTAATGGGATTAGTAATGAAAAAAGCCCGTGGGAAAATAGATGGAAAGATTGTGAGTGAAGAGTTACGTAAACACTTGAAAAAACAAGTTTAGAAATAAATAATAAGAGACAATTAAGATGTCGGAAGAGAAATATACTGGATACAGAGGATCTACATTAGATTGGTTGAAAAATCAAGGTTTAAAAGTTTGGGATGAAATAGAGGTTACTAAGGCTGGTTCTTCACTAAAAGGAGTAATACTACCAAGGAATGAACTAGCTGAAACTGATTTTATTAGTCTAAAGCTATCTACAGGTTATAATATTGGATTCAATCCGAGGGAGACATATAGGATCAAAAAAATTGGCCGTTTTGAAGGTAGATACCACGTTCCAAAGGTCAATGTAACCCAAAAACCTGAATTACCCTTTGTTCCCATATTAGGTTGCGGAGGTACAATTGCTTCTCGCTTGGATTACCAAACTGGAGGGACAATTCCAGCTTTGACTCCTGAGGAGCTTTTCTCATCTTTTCCTGAAATTGCAGAATTGGCTCGGGTTGAAACAAGACTCTTATTTGATATCTTTTCAGAGAACATTACTTTTAAACACTATATCAAAATCTTGACAGAAATTGAACACTTAATCCAAAATAAAACACCTCAAGGAATTGTACTGACACACGGTACTGATACAATGGCTTTTACTGCTGCTGCCCTCTCTTTTTCGATTACAAATCCACCTTTCCCAATCGTTATTACTGGTTCTCAGCGGTCTTCTGATCGCCCTTCCTCAGATGCCTTCTTTAATCTATATAATTCAGTATTATATGCAGCTTCTCCTCAAGCAAAAAAAGAAGTAGTAGTTGTCATGCATGAAAAATCGTCAGACACTTCTTGTACCATACATAGAGGTACAAGAGTCCGAAAAATGCATAGTAGTCGAAGAGATACATTTAAGTCGATTGGAGGAAGTCCATTAGGTAGAATTACTGAAGGAAAAATAATTTATGAAATGGAAGAGGAGAATCTACCTATAAAGGCCAAACTGAAAAATAAACCTGTTCATATCACGAAAAACTTTGAAGAGAAGGTCGGACTCATTTACCATTATCCTGGTATCCAACCAGGGATATTAGATTACTGTATCGAAGCCGGATTTAAAGGAATCGTGTTAGTAGGAACTGGACTTGGACACGTTTCATTCAATTTAATTCCTACAATTGAAAAAGCTATTGAGAATGAGATGATTATTGTAATGACTACTCAATGTCTACATGGTTTTACAGCTCTATCGGTATATGAAAGCGGAAGAAGACTCCAAAAAGCTGGTGTTATCCATGCATTCAACATTCTACCCGAAATAGCATATATAAAGCTAGCATATCTCCTAGGAAATTATCGTGAAAAGGAAAAAGTCAAGGAATTAATGAAACAAAATTTGAAAGGAGAAATTACAATCCGTGAGAAGTATCAAGAGTTTCACTAATCCAATATAAGTCTTAACGATTGGATTAAACTACAGGATATATACAAGGTAATTTAATAATTATAATGAATAATTGCGAAAAGCTTTTTATTCAGGATAATATCAGGCTTAATTGCAATCTTACGGTGTTTTAGTACCAACAAATGTTTTGTCTATTAGACTTGCATTAATAAAGTGTTCTTTCCCCTATCCAGTTATTTTTGGCTAAAACGAAAGGAGATATTAAGAGTTGAACAACACCGAGTTTCGCACCTCTACTTCTATTGCTTCCGAGATAACTCGGTTGGTACGTGAATTAGAAAACCATCGTACCATTGTTTCAGATTTTTACGAGGAATTACGGACACATGCTTCCTACTTAAGGGCCTCTACTAACGGGGCTGATAGTGTGGATGAGAAAAAACGGAGATTCAAGAGAATTGGAGTTCTTCTGGAAGAACTAAAAGAACATTATTGGGACATAACAGATCTACTGATGGAACTGAATGGGATTGAAATCTTGGCAAGTGATCTACTAGAGCGAGGTACTCAGCTGTCTAGGGGTCTCGTTCTAGCTCTAAAGCAAATGGAACCAATTGTACGGAATTCCTATAAGTCTCTTAGGTCTAATGAGCTTGGATCAGTAGATAACGATCTCCATACAGTTATTGAAAACAAAAAATTTTCTGACCTAGATGAGGTAATGGATAAGTTGTTAATTGAAATTGACAAAAGATCAAGTCAGCTTGAAGATTTACGACAGAAAAGAATTCTATAAGTATTTTTGCTTCCCAGGCAAAAATACATCATTTCTCTTTTCTAAATTTCGGTAATAAAAATTTTCTTCATTCAATAACTGGTTCTCCACAACTTGGACATGAAAAGGCCCCTGGAGGAATGCTGTTACCACAGCGGTTACAGGTCCATACTTCTTTTTCTTTGGAAGCCGTCCATACTTTTCTTGTTGGTTTTGGTTTTGCAGGTTTAACTTTTACTTTTGTAGCACTACCAGTTATATAAGCTGCCGCACAAGTTACTATGACACAGGCAGCTGTTCCTAAACCAAACTCAAGAATAGCGGTTGATTCTTCCAATGCTGCTAGATTTAAAACAGCTAACAAACCTACTCCTAACAATGTGCCGAAAAATCCTGCTATTGCGCCCCAAAATCCATTCTTTGCTCGAACCCCTGCAACCATACCTGCAAGTGCCCATGCGACAAAAACAGCCCAAAAATCTATTAGATTATCAAATGAAAGGAACATTCCCTTAAACATTTGCGTATAGATTTCATTAAACTCAAAAGAAGATACTGTTAGCGTTGCCACTCCCCCTAGAACAGCTGTGCCTACTCCAAAAACAGCAAAAGTGTTTAATATGGGATTTGCTGTCTTTGTTCTTTGCGTTGTCATGAGAATTCAACCTTTGTATAGTAAGAATGATATTCTATTATTCAATTGATTTATAGAGGATTTAATTTTCTTCTTATTCTAATCTCCAGCTAATTTTCCATTTATTGTATGATTATTCTGACAACAATTACATATGATAAATATTACGATCATTAATAAATATACCTAGGTTGGCTTAATACTCGAAACTTAGGATTCTATTAATAAACATCGATTCAATTGAGAAAGGAGCTGTGTGCAAGGCGTGAGGAGAATGTCTAGTTTAGACATTTATGCCATTTCGAAAGAATTGCAAGGGCTAATAGGTTATAGAGTCGCTAATATCTATCGTGATTCAACAGAAAAATATTTCCTTTTCAGGTTCAAGGGGAAAGGCCCTTTTAAAGATCCATTTCTCCTGATTGAGCCAGGAATACGATTACATTTGACAGAGGTGAAACACCCTGTTCCTGAAAGACCTTCTGACAAAATTATGGGTCTAAGAAGTCATCTGAAAGGAGCTGAAGTGATCGGTATTCGTCAAGTTGATTTTGACAGATTAGTAGAAATTAAATTGAGAGGAAAACAGGAATATCGAGTTTATGTTGAGATTTTTGGTAATCGTCCGAATATAGTTGTTGTTGGGAATCAAAACAGAGTAATTTCAGCACTTTGGTATAGAAAAATGCGCCATCGTGATGTGTTACCTGGAAAAGAATTCGAACTTCCACCTAGTCGTGGAAAATCAATTTTAGATATGAACTACGAAGAAATTACTCAGATTCTCTCTGCTGAAGAGGTTGAAGATGAGGAAATTGTACGGACATTAGCTCGGAAAGCTGGAGGAGGAGGAGATTTGATGGAGGAATTACTGGCACGAGCCAACATTTCCAAAAAGACGAAGAATAAGGAAATTAGTAATGAAGAAATTAATCGAATTTTACAATCCACTATGGATATTAAGAAAGATTTACTAGAACTGAAACCCTCGATAGCCCTAGATTCAAATGAAAAACCGTTATCTTTTCACCCTATTGACTTCAAATCTATATCTGGAGAAATCCGATATTTCGAAAGTTTTTCTCACGTATTAGATTTTTACTATATGAATATATCCCCTATAGTTTCTGTTGGCCTTAAACAGCATGATCAGAAAAAAAAGAAGCTACTCAAGGTTTTAGAGGCGCAAAAACAGACCCTTGAAGGATTTAAAAAAAAGAAAAAGCTTTACAAGGATCTGGGGGATAATATTTTTCTTCAATTAAATGATATTGACGAATTATTATCATCTATTGTTGTAGCTCGGAAAAAAAACATTGCCTGGCCAGTAATTCAGAACAAATTAGAAATTGCAAAGGAACAAGGAATACATTCAGCAAAAATTCTAGAGGAGATTTGTCCAGAACGGGGTACTATTCGTATCAATCTTAACTCTGAAATAATTGAAGTAAACTTTCGGAAATCAGCAACTGAGATTGCAAACGAGTATTATCAACGTGCGAAAAAGGCTGCTCGCAAAATAACCCCTGCTAATGAGGCTATACTTGAAACGGAAAGAAAAATTAATTTATTAACTAAAAATCTTTCAGAACAAAAAATAGTAGAAAGCATTACATTGAAACGAAGAAAAAGAAAATGGTATGAAAAGTACCATTGGACAAATACCCGAAATAAATTTCTAATAATTGGTGGAAAAGACATCTCTAGTAACGAGGAAATTGTAAAACGACGTATGAAAGAAAATGATATCTTTTTTCATGCGGAATTACAAGGAGCTCCTTATACTATTTTAATTCGTGATACCAGTGAAAAAAATGTTACAGACCAAGATTTTGCTGATGCAGCACTCTTAGCTGCAGTGTTTTCGAGTGGTTGGAAAGCTGGATATGGTGCCATTGACGTTTATTATGTGCCAGCTAAGAGTGCAAGTTTTTCCGCACCAACTGGCGAATATATCCCCAAAGGAGGAATAATGATTCGGGGTACAAGAAATTATGTTAGAGGAGTAGAAATGGCCTTAGCGATCGGAGTTCAAGTTGATGAATTCAATGCAAAAGTTATTTACGGTTCTGAGGAGAATATTCGCTCGCGAAGTCCCATAACAGTAATTATTAAACCAGGTTCTAAGTCAAAAGGTAAAATAGCAAAACAAATTAATCAGATTTTCATAAAAAAGGCTGTTTCTCCTGAAAAAAAAGCTAAAATACGGGCAATTGACTTGAATGAATTTGTCCAAGCAATTCCACACGATTCAGTTATATCTAGGGTGGAGTATTCAAAATTAGAGAAGAAAAATAATTAAAGCCACATTTGATTTCACCAACGAAGTTCCGTTGCGTGGATAGGATGTTGTTCACATAATATCATCATCAGGGGATTGCTCTTCTTCTGGTTGAGATCCCATACAGGCTGGACATAATGTATAGCCATTAGCTGTTTTGAGAGTATCCGAATAGTTGCCACAATCATCACAAAAACCTTCAAACCTCATAGATTCGCGATTATTATCATCAGGGTGCTTTCCAGAAAAATTTTCGATAAGAAGACGCTCTCTGTGAATTCGAAGTAATCCTGGAGCAAATTTAAGTATATCATTTGTGGAAACGATCCCTAAAGGTTGAGAAAGATCATTATCTTTAACCACTAAAATCCGTTCGATGTTTTCCTGACCCATTAGTAACATAGTGTTCTCTAAAGTTTCATCTTCAGAGACATAAGAAACAGGTTTACTCATAACATCATCAACTACAACAATTCCTGGGTCTAAAGCACGGCCTACCACACGATTGATAATATCCCCCTTTGTGATAATTCCTTCAATTTGGTTATTTTTAATAATGATAGAACCTATCCGATTCTCTACCATCAATTTTGCCGCTTCTGTCACAGGTTGGTCACTTGGCATCGATATAATCCCTTTATTTTGCTTCGATACACTCCCAGTTGTCAAAGTTTTCAGTAGATTGCCTATTAAAACCTCTTTCTCGTTATCTATCAACCCTTTAATCACCTGCGGATGTGAGTTTTTCCTCGCATCTTTTTCTTTTCTTTGCGGTAAGAATAATCTAAGTTCTTTATTCTTATCAACTAAAAAAACTTTTTCATTAATGATTTCAAAATCTTAAATTTATAATTCTCTCTATAATACTCCTCGGGGTTTTCTGAGTATATCCTCGTAACTGGATGAAATCTGATGAAACAGAAGGCCTTTATAATTGATAAATTTTCTTTCTTTAAAATAGTGTTGTTGGACGAGGGCCTTTATCGAATAATAAACGTTTATTTAATTCAATCAGTTCAACCCAGGATTGACAATATTCAGAAATGTCTGTATAATATCTATCTCTTAACTGGTTAATTATTTGTAAATATCTTAAAACCCATCCTTCTGATAAAGTGAGTCCCATATTCTGATGATGACATACAGGGCATTTTGTAAGAGGGATCCGTCTGAAGGTAGTATTACATGTATTGCATCGTACAGGTTGAAGAAAGAAACGAGTCAATGAGGTCGCAATTTTTGGCAGGAAATCGTTTTCTAATATATTTTCAACAAACTCCCCTTCCTTTACCCCCCGAATGCGGCTGAGAACCCGTAATTCGGTCTCAATTTTGGAAACTATTTTACTCTCACGAAAACGATTCTCGAAGTTATAATGAGAAATATTATCTATCGTATGAAATTTGGGAAAAGAGGGCATGAGGTATGACTTTTTGTAAGACAATAATTCATCTTTTAAAGGATTTTCAGTTAGATTCCTATAAAATAAAAGATTCATCGATACAGAATCATAATTTGCATAGACTGAAGTATCTTCCCATTTATCAGAAAGATTGATTATAAATGGTGCATCCATTGTCCCCCCACGCGAAGCAGGAATAAATTCAGTAGAAAAATTAAGTAATACATCTAAGAGCAGTGTCATTGAGTCTATATCCCCGTTACAATTTCGAGTTTTTAATAGGTGCCAAAGAGGATGAGCATAAGTAACATTATTATCCGTGTAACCAATTACTCTACCTATAACAGCTACCATCGAAAAAGGTGACAAACCCACAATTAAAGAGCCCATAATATCCTTAAGTGAATATATTCTATAATAAGGTGAAAGATCATACAAAAAGACTAATTCATCATCAATGAAATTGGATAAATTTACAAGAAAATTACCTGCTGCTTTACTCACTATTACATCATAAGGATTAATCTCAATTAACTGATTTTCTTGGGTTAAGTCATTTCCATTAACATCGTGAGAATACCCTAATCTTATGAGATCCTTGATGGAGATATGAATTTCTTCAGGAGTAAAGTGGGTGAGATGCGCATTGGTTTGATCAAAACGGCTTGTCCCGTCCTTGTAAACAAAAATTTTGTGTTTTGCTCGTAATATGCCTTTAATGATGTGTTCGGGTATTCGATTCTTGCTGTTGAGAAAGGAAACTCCTTTAACTATTTTTAATTCAAGAGATCCTACCTGTTGAAAGCCTGATTCCAATAATCTTGCCACATCAACAGGTTTAACTCTTGCAGAAAAAGCATATTGGCCACATTCCATACATGTTTGTGTGCTAGAAATGTGCCCCTTTTTACAAACAAATTGTTGCTTGGTTTTCTGTTGGCATTTTAGACAATATGAAACAAAGGTAGATTCCTTACATGTTTCACAGAACCTTTCGGAAACCTGAATATCTACACTAGTTGTGTTTTTAACTTTTAAAAGATTTCTTTGGGCACCACCATGAGAACTAATGGGGAAAAGTACGTGTGCTGGTGGATTTATATGTCGAGGTTCCGCTTTTTCAACTCGAATGATTTTCAATCCGATTCTTCTTTGACATAATGATCGTACAGGAATCTTTGTAAGGATTGGAATTAATTTTTCGATTTCTATTGGTTTTAATGATTTTGAAATGAACTTAGTTAATTGGTCTTCTTTTCCTCTTAATGCTCGAATAAATAATTGAAATCGTTCTGTTTGAATGTAATCTTTATAAATAATGAAGGGGACACCTAATCGTCTAAGAATTTCCTTTAAATCATCTTCATTAGGAAGTAAGCCATCACTGGAATCATTGAGTTTCTGAATTAATCTTATTAGATCACTTATAGCAATTTCATTCCAGTTAAAAGAATAGAAGGGATGAATAGGTATATTACTTATCTTACTTAGATTAAGAGCAATTTCCGGAGAGGGTTTACACTGGGTTGGTTCTGTTAACAAATCTTCTAACTTTTTGGGGTTAATATTTAGACTTAATGCAAAATTCTCTAGCGATCTCATTTTCGAGTAAATATAGTGCTTGATTTCTTGACTCCACCATTCTTCTGTCCAAGCAGATAATTCGACAGTTTCAGTAACAGGAATATCATCAGGAGAGAGTAGAATGTCTCCCATTTCCCAGATCTGCACTACCTGATTTTCTATATCACAAATTCTCGCTAAAGATTCAATTCTCTCGCTTGAACCATCCTTTAATTCAACAAATGGACCAGATAAGCTGGAAACTGGAAATATTGTAAGTGGCCGTTCCATGAAATCAATTTTTATGTTTGTGCCTGGAGAGAGCATTTCGGTCAGGTACATTGTTGCAGGATGGATTCCTGCTGCACCTTGACTAGTATTACGTGATAGACCATATCTCAATCTAAAACCTCCAGGTTTTCTCGACCTTGAGAGTAAAGGCTGCGTTCCACGCATTTCTCTTCGCCCAAACTCGTGTTTTCCACGTCTTATCCTATCAAAAGAGGGTTTCAACCACTGCCATTCAGGAATCCCTGATGCTAAACGACGATAAGCAATTGAATTGATGTTTCCAATTATTTTATCAAAAGCTACACACATCCCCATTCGAAGTTTATTCGTCATATTAGGCAAATTTCTATATTTCTTAACTTCAATTCGTTCATATGCTTCTCCAGAGATTTCAACACCAATGTTTTGAACGAGAAATCTGATTAAATCTATTCTTAGATGTTGAAAACGATCATTCATGGTAAGAAAAAGTTCTAATTCTTCAATATATCTTCCCGTCAACTCTGGGGAAGGGTTAAAGCGGTTTAAGTGCAATATATGCCGAATATAGTCTGCAATGAGGATGACTAAGCCAATAGTTTCCCCAGTGGCATATCGTATTGTATTAGAAAAGTAAATCGTTAAATGATTAGATTTAGATCCAATCGAAACCTTTGGAATACTTTCCTGAGGAACAGAGATTAATCCCTGACTTAAAATCACTAAAGCGCTGTGCAATGCTAATAATATTAGATTCTCACGGGTTTTCTTTACAAACCGGCCATTAACTATTTGTTTGGCAATATCCGCTGCTAAAAGGAGGGGATTTTCATGCTGTGAAATATTTTGAGGGAGATATTCCTTTAATCTAGGGATATTTAGAATAGCAGCGATTTTTGCTTCCGAAGAATATGTAAGTTTAGTTTCTATTGTGGTTTGGGGATCTATTTTGAGGGCCCGAGCTTGTGTTGCAAGCTGAACTTGAGTTTCAAGAATTTTTTTTATATTTTGAATGTATTCCTGAAATTCTTTCTCAATCATTTCCTCTCACGAGAGAATTTGAACTCCATTCATTAAAGTAACATTGAGAACTCCTAGATCATTTAGATTATTTTTCCCCTCAAAGTAATAAACTCCAGTTTGATCTGGATTTACATTAGGAAAAAAACGACTAGAACCATTGAAGATATTGACTGACGCAGCTTCAATGTATTCAAACTGGTTTTCAGTCTTTTGTTGAACAATAATACGATTCCCTTGAATTTCAGCCCGGCCAACAAAGACAATAGTAAAGGATTCATCAATGTTAAATGTGGAGGACACAGAACTCATCCTCAAATTAAATTCTGCATGAATTTCACTGGTGTAAACAGCCCCATCAGAGATATTCTCATATGGGGATTGCTTTGCTATGATATTGAAGTTATTATTGCGTAATTGAACTTTCAAATTGACACCACGGGTGAAATAGAAGCTCCCCATTCCTACTAAGAATTCCTCGATTTTAGTTTTCGCGATAGTAGCACTCTTTATTGTGGTTCCATTTTTACTATACTCAGCGAGAATTAGTTCTAAATAATTTTGAATTTCACGCTTTGAATCTAAGTATGGCTCTCGTATTGATTCACGATCAAATTTGATTTGCTCAGCTCCAAGATTCATCAAAGCTGCCGTCATCGTAACAATATAGACTGCAATCAACATTGTTGCTAAGATGAACATTTGACCTCGGTGACGATATTTCATGTATATGAATCCTAAAAACTCCATCTAGAATTTCTCCCATAAATATAATTGAATAAGATATTGTGTGGAATAATGACCAAAAGTAGCGGAAGTAAAGGAGCCTAAGTGGTAGTTTGCAACAACTCCCTCTCCTCCTTGCTGTATTGCTGAAATAGCTGTTGAAGAGCCAATAGGGCTGAAATAATTAGATTCTACAGTATTATTGTTGATTTCATGTGCAATTAATGCATAATCAATGTTGTCAGAGACGACAATGGAAATGTATTCTTCCAGTTGACTTCTGTATGAAGAATAATCAGCTTCATATTTAGTGTCACCATAAAGATATATTACGGGTCGTAATAGCCCTGCTTCATCTGCAGCTATAAGAATATCTGTTGCTGATTGATCCATGCTTGTAAGATTGGAATAGGGAGATAGTGTTTGGTTAGTCGCATTAATCAGGAGAAGAGCGAGAACTAACATTAAAGCCACAGAAACAAGTGTTTCTGCGATTTGAAGTTGGCCTCTATGGGCATGGTCTCGATTTTTTTGCATTGTTCTATCTTCTCCAGATGGTAAGTTGGCATCTCATCAATGTACCTCTGACGATAATAGGGTATAATCTTGATAGCATTGATTTGATTCTCTCATTAGGAATTAACTCACCAAATACCTGATAAAATATTCCACTAGTTGAATCACGATCTAAAATTGAAGGATATGTTCCTATTCCTACTTGGTATTCATCATTGATCCTTGCAATACTGAAAAAAGTAATTAATCCCTCATTAGGAATTGAAACTGTTTCATTTCCCTCATAAGCCGTAGATAAGTCCATTGTTTTATTGAAATAGCACGATGTACTGTTTTGATATATGATAGAGAGAAAATGTGAATCAGGAGTCTCTTCCAGTCTATCTGTTATCAACAGGCTGGAAGTATTAATACCTCCTCCCCAAACAGCAGTGGTTGAAGTTGAACCGATAATAACTGTTTCAGATGTAGGATCGTGGAATCCCCAATTCATTCCCCAGAGAGGACCTTTTTCTACAATAATAAATACAATATGTTCACCCTTTGGATCATTTCTGGTGGGATCTGACAGTTGGAGGGTCGTATCTCCTCTTGAGTCTGTTAGTGTTGATCCTTCTGAAATTACATCTCCATTGGTCAGATCAATGGTAAAGAAATTAACCTGAGCGTTAGAAATAGGAGCATTATAAGTATCTGTAACTTTAACTTGAGCAAAATCTGATGTGGATACAGTTATTTCTGGTTCTAACAAAGGATAAAATCCCAATTTGAAATCATATTCCCTTTCCAGACCTACAGTCTCCTTAAGAGTTGTATAGTCATACATATCGAATCCCGATACAGGTGATATAGGGAGAAAGGTACCAGTAATGAGTCGTGCTATTTTTGCGCTATCTAAAGTCAAGAGTGAATGTGAATTTGAATCTGCAAGTCCAAATGTTCTTGGAAGCTTTTGTAGATATCCCCAGTTAGTATCTCCTTCCTCAAAAAGTAATTTACGTCCAAAGATATCTAATTCCTCATAAGTTAGGGTTCCAATTGTACCTGTTCTAATACTAGATTGGACATTAATGATAATCAAAATCAACTGTGATAACATGAGTAAGAAGAGAAAAAGACTCACCACGAAGTCGACAGCTCTAATCTGTCCACACCGTCGTTTTTTAAGTCTTGAAAAAACCATTTTATTACACATTTATCTTTCTGAAAATTCTCATTTAAGGATACTAAGACATGCCCTCATCATTCGAGGAACCAACATTGGCTACTTCAAGTTGAATAACTATTTCCTGAATGCGATCTTTTAATTCGAGCATTGTAGTTTCTAATTCAGTTAATTGAAGCCCTTTCTCCAAAAGAGAGGTGGCTTGGGAAATTAACTCATCTGCTTTCTGTGTTTTCTCTGTCTTTAATGCGGAAGTTAAGTCTGCTAAGTTATTAAGTTTATTCATCATCTCTGTGACGTTACCTTCAATTTCAGATATTCTCCTCTCGAGAGGGGCTAAGTCGACTTCAACAGGGCCAGTTATCGGAGCAGAAGCGGATGAAAAGGATGGAGTTTTGAGAGTTGGTCCTCCTGATCCCATACCTTGAACCATTAGAAACTCCATGTTGGTTAGCTTATCTTCTAGTGCTGAAACTTTTTCTAGTAATTCTGATAGCATTTTTTCTTCTTTTCCCATAAATAATAACCTCACGCGATCGTTTCCAAAAACCCAAGAATCTCTGGTCCGATAATTATGGCTTTAAACATAATGTAGCAGAGAATTAAAAGAATACAAGAATGTCGAAGCCCAATTTTAGCATCTCCTTCACCCATCTTTCCAGCAATGAGACCTGCGAATACAGCTTCAATAATCATCATATGAAAAAAGATCAATTGTAAACCTGCCACGCAGAATGGCAATGCTGCCGTAGGTGCTTGTTCTGCTCTTACAGAATCAACAATCTGATTTGCTAATCCTTGAAAAAATGTTATAAGTAGAATAATCATTACAAAAGCAAATACAATGAAGGATGCATAGATAATCCAAGTATAGGGTTTCATCGCTGCGAGGCGTTCTCGTTTTAGACCTAATATTTCTGATACATGTTTGTGAGCTGATTCAAAAACATCCTCAATAGCTCCTCCAGAGCGTTCTGCTTCTAAAATTAATAGTGAAGTTCTTTTCATTAGTGTAGTATCAGCAGTCTCAGTTAAAGTTCGTAAAGTTTTGCTAAAAGGGATTCCCCAACTGATCTTGGCTGCCATTTTTTTTAATTCAGGTGTTAGTTCACCATATTGATGTTTTGAAGCTTCCAAAATTGCTCTTGGTAAAGGAAGGCCAGTCTTCTGAGCATCAGAAATCTCACGTAACAAAGAAGGAATGTGATCATCAATGTTATCACGCCATCTTCGATCAGAATGATAGATCCAAGCTGGGAGGAAAATTAAAACAAGAATTGTTAAAAATGTAAAATCTAAAAGGTCAATAAAACCAAATGAAAATACAGAGGTAAGACTCACTTCTCTTATAGAAAAAAGATATGAATCTATATTATCACGATTTGCGAGGGAAGGAGGATTTTCGATAAAGTCAAAGATGTGTTCTAGAACAGGAACGTAAAAGGTAAAAGAAATAATTAATCCAATTATACAGAGAATCACTGAAATAATCCAGATTCGCTGTTCACGTTTTGTCGTTAACTTTCCCATTATTTTGAAACCTCCTTTAGTATTATATTTCGCGTGAAATAGTAGAGATTAGTAAAATCATTATCATTAATGAGATAGGCATAATAAGGTATGCTAATAGTAACATAAGAATAACGAGCCCCGTAATAGCATCCTTTGTAATGACAGAAAGAATAGCCGCAATTACTACGAAGAATAAGGGGGCAACTACTCCTAAAATCATAAAAATCTCAGCTAATACTCCTAATTGATCAATAAATTCCTTAGTTTCTTCTTCTTTTAGTTTCATTAAAGCTTTAGCTTCAGCGGAGAGAAAGAAGGTTAAATCTCCTCCACTAGTAATAGTAGCTGACATTCCATCCAAGAATTTGGAGAATCTTTCAGTGGGAGACCTATTACTTGCGGTTCGTAAAGCCTTTAGAATATCGTACCCAAAGATCTCAATATCTCGGGTAATTCTCTTACTCTCTTTAGAAATTTCTGGAGCAACTGAGGCTTCTCCTGCAAGAGAGTAAAATAACCTATTAGGGGGAACGCCTGAACTTGACATAGCAGAGAGGTATGACGCTGTTGAGGGTAATCCCGCTTCTATTAAGATTTTACGATCAGTTGCTTTCATTTGAGGCCAATATAAAAATGGTAAATATATTAGAACACTACATACTACTCCAATGATCACCCCAATTAGAATGGATGGAATTAATTGGCTTTGTAAGTCTGCAGTCGGATCTGTGGTTTGAAGAAGGAAAATGCTTCCCAATGTTATTAAGAAAAAAGAGAAAAATCCTATTAGTATTGAACTGAAAATAGCGCTTCCTAAGTAAGCTCGTATGGAAATATCCATACCTGCTCTTTTTAGACTTCTATTAAGCCTATCAAAACTTCCTTTTTCAATCCATGATTCTAGAAATTTACCAAATCTCAGATAACCGACTCTTCTGATAACTTTACTCAAAAATAAACTCTCCAAGAGATCTTGTTTATATCGACTTCAATTCACGTTTTGCTCGATCAACTGTTTCAAGTGCATTCTGGTAATAGCTGTTTATAACTTCAGAAACTTGAGTATAATGAGCTAACTTCTTTTTAACCATCCATCGTAAGATTGTTTTTCGTCTTTCAAGTTCATCAAAAGCTTGAGCTTCAGTAAATCCTTGTGCTTCCTGAATTCCTTCCAATGCATAGGATCGCCCATAATTAATGAATGCATCTTCACGAGCATTCCATCCAAAAACTTTGTTAGTGATCAATTCAGTAGTTACAGGGTCAATTCCTACGATTTCTGTACACTCAATCACTCGTCGTACTTGTTTGTCACCACGACGTACTTTACGAAGAACAAGAACTAGGTTCAATGTTTGAATTAATGTTCGAGGTATATTCATTGGTTCGTTCTCTAAACGTCTTATTGTGCCCGATACACTGTCTCCATGAATTGTACCCATTCCAGTGTGACCAGTAGCCATTGCTTGAAAGAGGTTATAAGCTTCTGCCCCTCTAACTTCTCCAACAAAAAGGTAATCAGGTCTTTGACGAAGTGCTGCACGTAATAGATCATACATTGAAACTTCTCCTCTCCGTGAACCATCTGCTTCACGTCCGCCA
>Ga0209636_10000548_pt1 | contig 37102 bp, 28 predicted proteins | sample DeeMarSWOR152_54_FD_187464 | JGI IMG/M metagenome (GOLD analysis project Ga0209636, IMG submission 187464) | Marine sediment microbial communities from White Oak River estuary, North Carolina - WOR-1-52-54 (SPAdes) (version 2) | ecosystem: Environmental > Aquatic > Marine > Intertidal zone >... | reverse complement strand
TGGATTGAACCCAGGTGCTAACCCAATGTCATCTCCAGGCGTCACCCACTCACCGGCTCCAGCTTCTCCTGCTTCCATCAGTCCGTTGCCGTTTGCATCTAGCCAGTCGAACCGATCGTTAGCGTTAGCATCAGTCCACGTATCACCTGCAATGATGTAATCACCGTTTGCTGGATCGTATATCCCGTTCATATTGACGTCAGCGTAGATCAACCCTGCAATAGCGTACGGTTGTGCATTAGCTTCCTCTGCTCCAAATATGACTAAGCTTCCGATTAGTGTAATGCATATGAGGAGGCTTAAGCCTCGCTTCGCTTTTCTGTTTTCCATCTTTTTTACCTCCTACTAATGGTTCGTCAGACTTCATCCAAGATAACAAGAGAATATCTCATGTCATCATTTTGGATTTGAGTTCTGATTCTTTGCTGAATCCCTATGATTATTACCCTTTAAATACTTTTCGGTCATTAAGCCTATGTATAGTTTTTATTCCAGATATAAATAAATATTCTTCTACCATCCATTTTCGAAATGCTACTATTTAGATAGTTACTTTCTTAAAAAAGGTACTATCTTCATAGTAAGATAGAATTAAGTTACTATTTGGATAGTATATTTAAAAATTACTATTGTAATAGTAAATTCAAAAAGGAAAAAGAAAGGTTAGGTAAGTAATTGTAGGATCTCTTGGTAGTATTGGATAGCTTTGTCTGCCCACACGAGAGCTTCTGCATAGTTCTTCTGTTCAAAGAATTCCAGTGCTTTTTCCAGGTATGCATCTGCTTGATAGAGAAGTTCTTCCACTTCACCAGGGGTGTCATCTATTTGTTCCAGAGCGTCGTAGACTTTCTTTTTGAATGTCTTTGCCTGGCGAATGGCCTGGGTAGCCAGCTCCATGAGAAGTTTGCTATCGTGGCGCTTACCCTGCTGATCTTGTTGAGATTGCTGTTGGCCGGTTGAGGTACTGCTACTATCTGAACCTGAGCTTTGTTCACCACCTTGTTCTTGTTCTCCTTGTTCTTGTTCTCCTTGTTCTTGTTCTCCTTGTTCTTGTTCTCCTTGTTCATCGCTTTCTGAGCCCTTTCCACTTGATCCTGATCCACCAGATGTTAATGGAGTACCAAAGGTAAAGTCAACCCCAAGAGTCGTCATTCTATAGTTCGCTGGTATTGCATATGCTCCCGTATACGGTGTTACAGGGCTGATCATAGAACAACTGCCCGCTGCAGCTGTCACATCGTAAGCGCCGGGGTGTAAATGTCCAATGTAATAACTATCTCCACTGTTCATAACAGTGGCTGCTCCATTGCTGGACCAGCCGAACTCTGTAGACCCTTCATCTCCTCCTGCTATCTGTGTAGCTGTTACAGTGGCAGAGGATGCACACAAAGGATCAAATGTCACACTTCCTGCTATTGCACACAGAGGATCTATGGTAAAGCTTACTGTACTGGTACTACCGCACACCACAGTTGCATTGCTCACGCCGACTGCATATCCTGTCTCAATTACCACTACTGTCCAGGCCCACGTCTTGTTCAGCCCTGATGTATTGGCATCTGACCAAGGAACATTAGTAAACCAGTAGTATCCTGCTCCGTCCCATTGACCGTTTCCATTAGAATCTGTGTAGGGTTCGCCTAGGTCATAAGAACCATTTGTGTTCGAATCTGTATATGGTTCTGCTGCCGAAGTAGTGGTCTCATAGATCTTTGATCTCACGTAATCTGTATAGTAATCAGTGCCAGGATACCAGATAGAGACTTCATCATTCCGATTCATATCTGAGAGAATCACTGTGGCACCAACTATGGGAGCTGTTGTCTGAGAATCTGTGATATACCCACCAATGCTCCCAGTGCACCGCTTCAAATGTACAAGGGTTGCCCATGTACCTACGCCTGCATTCACTGCAAGAGGGCCTGCAGGTTGCACAGTCATATAGTTGGCTTTTTCTCCATGAACATAGTACTGCGTTCCTGTGCTCACACCGGTGATCAAGTAGTATCCCTCACTGTCTGTTGTAGCAAAATCAAATGACGGATTGAGTCGTGCTATTACATCACAGAACCCATCAGTTAACTCCAAGGTTATGTATCCTTCGATCCATCCCGTGTTCATTAGTCCGCCCGTTAATGAGAAGTTGGCAGTGAAGATCTGTCCTTGGCTAATACCGATACTCTGATCAGTATTATTATGTTTCAGTATTTGATACCCGAAACCGTAGGCGTAAGCAGTGTGGGTACCAGAAGGAACATTCAGCATAGTGTAGTATCCCACTGTATCTGTAGAAGAATAGTATTTCCCTGACACTCTGACTGCCACATCTTGGAGCGGATTTACACCATCGTTCACAATTCCTTCCACTCTGCCTTTCGTTTTCTCCATAGTTATGTCCTTGGTCACATTTCCGTCTACTGTCACCGGCTGAAATGGAGATCCTCTGCTGAAGGTAACCTTGTAATCAATACCGCACGTACCGCCACCGCATACCATGATTAAATACGAACCGTACTCCACATCCTCAAAGATGTAGAATCCATTGGTATCTGTTTCATCCATGATCTGTGCGGGTTCCCAGATGCTCGCTATAACACCTGAGATATCTCTTCCATCCTTATTGGTCACTCTTCCAGACAGACTCCCTCTGAACTTGGACATGGGAGAAACAGTTGCTCCTGCTGTCCCAGCAAATCCTGGGAAGAAGAACAATATGGAAACTGGTGCTACAAATGGATTGGCAATGGTAATGTACCCTGATTTGGTGGCCACAATAGTTGTAGACGTCACTGTGGTGGGTATTCCTGTGATACAGTAGAACCCGTACGAATCTGTTACTGCACTGTACGTGGCCGTGGTCTCTACCGTGACCCCAGGTATACCTTCTCCTGGATCAAAGGCTGCACCTGCTGAGTACCCGTTGGCATCTGGCAGTGTGTCACCTGATGCATCCAACCTCACTTTGTTACTGTAGATGAACCCTGAAATGAAGAGCGTCGTTGGCGTGGGACCCAAGTTAATAACCTCATAGGTGACCTGATCGTAGTACACATGGATTCCAGTTTCTGTACCCAGAATGGTCCTGGTAGGATCGATAACTGCTGCAGTATACGTACCAGCAGGGACATCATGGGTCTCAAAAAACCCATTAGCCTGTAATGGTACATCGCGCCCTGCAACGAATACAAAGCCATTGGTAACTGGCTGGCCTGTTCCATCGTACGCCTGTCCTTTTAAGACACCTGTTTTGTAGTTGAGAATAATGCCATTTACACAGATATCGCAGGGATCAGGGGGATCACCCGGTTGGAGACCAGGTCCGCCTGGCACTGGTATGTAGTATTCCAGCGTGGTAATGTAGGTTCCTCTTTCCACTTTGATCAAATACCGGGCTTTGTGCATTCGGTGAGGGTTTCCTGCCTGTGGCGCAGGTAATGGAGTGACTACTCCCAGCTGGAAGGTATCTGTCATGCCGCAGTAGTTCATTTCATCAAATCCTCGAGCAGTCTGATACGGTAAAATATCAGTACCTGGATCACAGTCTTCAGAGTAAGTCTCTGAGGGCAGCTCTAGAGCAAAGACACCATTGCTGTCGGTCACTGTTCTGTATGGAGAGTAGGGAACGGACACAATTGCTCCTTCCACACCAATGCCATCTGTGTTGATCACTCTCCCGAATTTGATACCAGGATTTTCCTCTAGTTTGAAATCCGCTCTGGTTACCCGCCACATTTGAGTTATTACGATACGAGCATTGGTTTTGTGGTGGTTGTCACTCTCGTCTGTGGTGATACCTGCTTCATTTCTCATCACAATAGTGAACTTACCAGGACCCAGAGGGTGAGGAGCATACGTATTGCTGCCAGGGTAGTCTGCAAAGATGTAGTACCCTGCCTTGTCTGTGTACAGCTCCAATGTCGTTCCATATGTCCAGAAAAGACCAGGTATTTCCACCAGAGCATTCTCGATGGCGTGAATACCATCAGAAACTGATCCTTCAATAATGGGCAGACCAGTGGCTGTTGTTAACGTAAAATTGACAGGACCTGTAGGACCTGTAGTACCGTTGGTTACGCAGATGAACTCCACACCAGTCTGAAATCCACTCTTTTTCGCTACCACGTAGTACCAGCCTGCCGGTATATTGTGTATGCTGTAATTTCCAAAAGCATCAGTAGTAGTACTCAGTCCCAATCCAGGAACTTCTACCACTGCTCCTGGCAAAGGTCCTGCACCAGAGAACACTGTACCAAAGATCATGCCGTGATCGTAACTCAAATTGGTAAAGTTAACATTTGGGGTGGTATGCCAGTTGTACTGTGTTCCAAGAATGGTAACCCCGTCTACTACAATATTGTACTTCCATTGGTCAAAGTATTCTGCCTTCATGATGCGCAAATGATACACGCCCGGAGCCAGCCCGTGTACACAGTAATTCCCGAAGACATCTGTGAACGTCTCCTGAATGAACGTGAAGGTCTGGTCATACACCTCCACATGCATTCCCACCACACCTGTACCATCTGTTTTTATGGCTCTTCCAGTAATGGACTCAAAAGGGACTAACCCAAAGTTTAACGTCATGGCCCCAGTAACCTGAATGTTCTTGGTCACTGTCTTGTATCCAGGCATTCTCACTGTCACCCAATGGAACCCCATGCTAGTAGCAAAGTTGTATGCACCTCCTCCACCACTGACAGTCGACATTCCAGCAGGATAATCCAGAAAAACATCAGCGCCAACCAGCGGAGCCTCTGCACCATCAAGGACACCATTCATGTTCGCATCTTCGTACACTGTACCTCCAATACTCTGGGCTGCTACCTCTCTCGAACTAAGTATGATCATGCTTCCCAAAAGAAGCACGCATATGACTAGGCTTTTGATTCTTTTTGGTTTTGTGTTCGCCATATCCTTTCCTCCTTTTGTCAGACTTGATCCCTGATGGTCAGAGAACTTTTCTCATGCCATCTTTTGGAACATTCGTCTAATTGAAGGTTTTAATTCTTATGCATTTATTCCTTTATATACTTTTCGCTTAAGGAAGCCATATACTGGCAGTATTAAGGATAAAAAGAAAGATTTCTTTTTCATCGTTTTTCTGATTACTACTATCAAAATAGTTACTTTAATAAATATCTTTCTAAAAAGTTCCCTTTACAAAGATAAAGTGACATTTACTCAATAAAGTGAAAACTACTATCGTTTTCGTAAGAAAGCCAAAGCTGGAAATCCTGTTGACTCCGCGGCTGGGTTTCTGTATTATGATCTTTCAGATATCTGCTGTACGATTGTACTATCTTCAGATTCCTCTAAGACAGAGATCACCTTTTCCAGGAAATCCTGCCACGTGGCACAGCGCAGCTTTCCTTTCCACTCTACTACTTTATAGTAGAGATTATCCGGTATGTTCTTGAAAGTGATATTTTTCATAGCCTTCTACCTTTACTTGTTTTGACACCTTTAACAATTATCCTTTATAAGCTTTTCGGTCAATTTTTAAAGAGTTTGAAGAATCAGTATATGGTAATGAAGAATGAGTAATTGGTGAAAAAACTTTTACATTCTTTATGTTTCGGCCTCTGCCACTGCTTTTTCTGGGACTATTTCGTATTTTCCCATCATGTGCAGAATAGCAGGAAGTGGGGCATCCAGCTTCTGGGCCATTTCTTCAGATGATAATCCTTTATTATATAGGTCTAAGAAGGCTTTTTCACGAATATAGTTAGATTTTAATCCCAATCTCCCCCTTCTGTAGTTGATGGCAGCCTGAGTAACGCCAAGAGCTTTACTGACTTCATGGTCGTTCAGTCCTTGGTTGGACAGCCTGAGCAGTTCGTCGTCAGAGAAGGTACTTCGTGTATAGTTGTTTTTCAATCCCAGTTTTTCACGACGATAGTTCACAGCAGCCTGTGTAACACCAAGCTCCTTACTGATCTCTCTGTCTGTTAACCCTCTTCGGTGAAGCTCCAAAAGCTCTTCATCTGAAAACTTCCGCATGCACTGGTATGCTCTCTCCTGTATAAAAACATTTTCCTCAGGGGTGATCCCTGACCATAAGAGATAAGGGATTGTAGCAATGAAGGAGGAACGTAGTCATAGACAGATAGAATACTGTACAAGTAAGTATCAAGATAACCTCTTGGATTTATCCACCGCTTACAACAGGGATACAAAGAATCATGTAAAATTACCCTGATGTTTTCAGGCTAACTTCATATTACGCTTCAGAAACACAAAAGTTTAAAACAATAGACATATACATAACTAAAAGTTAGGATCTAGAGCATGAGGAGGAGTCTCGTGGAAAATTCGGTAGAAGATGGCATAAAGAATAAGAAAATGGTTAACAAAATTCGCATAGAGAGAGCTCTCGTGTGTTCTTGTCTATTCCGAGAGAAAGCACGTTGAATATATTTATCCTCTCTTATCATTTATTGAAAATTATCTAAGAGAAAAAGGCTTCAAACCGCAGAGACTGGGATGCGAAATGAGGAGTGGAGAAGACTACCTCAACAAATTGGAAAAGCTTATTGAAGACTGTGTATTAGGGATTATTCTACTTGATGGGTTGAGGCCTAATATTTTATTCGAGTTTGGTTTTCTGAAGGGAAAGAAAAACCCATCGTTGTACTTCAGTCAAGAGATGCTTACATGAGTATAAGAACATTGTATAAGTCATTTAAAGAGTCTGGACTGAGCAAAATGACTTTTAATAAATTCAAAGATCCTTTAATTGATATTTCATTTCTCAGATTTTTCTGGGAGACATATAGCGTATATCGATTGGAAAGCTGATAAGACTGACCCTATGCATCCTTCATCTGTATTAAAAAGGGAATTTGAGAAGAATGAAGATCTCATAATTGAACAAACAAGGATTGTAAAAACAAGGGATATACCCTCTTCTTATCTACAAGAATTTTTTCGACCATTGGATATTATAGGGCACTATTATATGGATGCTTCAAAATTCGATTTTGATGACTTGAGGAGAGCACAGGCTAGGATAATGCATATTGCCCAGAAATTCGACTTTAAAGTACTCTACAATATCTATAGTATGATTGCAGCAGCATATGTTTCCAAAACTAAGGAAATAAGAAGAGATTTTACAGAAATCAGTGATTACCTTAACTCCGCCATCGAAATCTATCAAGAAATACTAGAATCATTATCAATAAAAGATAATCCATCAATATATGTAGATACACAAAAGAAAGTTGGAGATATTTACTTAAAACTTTCAGAATACCAAGATAGAAAAAAGAATTGTGGGAGAGCAATCGGAGCATACGAGGAAGCTTTGAAAATCTATACTCTTGATGATTTCCCAATAGATTATGCATTTGTCCAGAACAATCTTGGGGCTGCGTACGAAACGCTTGCTGAGATAGAAGATAAAGCCAAGAACTGTAAGAAAGCGATCAAAGCTTGTGAAGAAGCTCTTAGAATCAGAACTCCTAAGGATTTCCCAATGTGGTATGCTACTACACAAAATAAGCTTGGGGTTGTATACCACACACTTACTGAAATAGAAGATACAATTGAGAACTGCAAGAAAGCAATTAAAGCTTATGAAAAAGCTCTGAAAGTCAATACTCTTGATGACTTTCCAATGCAGTATGCTGCCACACAAAATAACCTTGGAAATGCATATAACACGCTAGTTCGGGTAGCAAAAAAGACTGAAAACTGCAAGAAAGCAATTGAAGCTTATGAAAAAGCCCTTAAGATATACAAATCGGAAAAATTTCCAGAAATTCATCAGGAATTAGAACTCAATATCAGAATGCTTCTTGATTTCTGCGAAGACGAATAAATGTAGACCACCAGGAAAATATTTCGTGAAAATAAAACCAAGAAGTAGTTGACCTGCTTTCATATATTTTCAAATCGAATAGAATGAGTCTCTAAGCGAGGCATCTGGTTCAAGAATGAACACCATGAAACAGGTTGGCCCATATAAGATTTTCCAGACTCTATGCAGTAATATGATGGTATTCATCTCAAAAAATTCAAAATTATTTCAGGAATTCCTTCACAGCAGACCCTGCTAGCTTCAGTAGCAGTGGATGTTTCAAGAACTCGCTTAGTAAAGAGGTGTGCCTCTCAAAGTCTGCTATATCCTCAATCACGTCTGTATTCTCCTTGAAGGTCCTAAAAACCCTCATTAGGCTCTTTTCACTTAAATTTTCATATATCTTTCTCAATTTCAGTCCAACTTTAATTTCTCTTCCATACTTCTCTTTCCATTCTTTCTCATACTGTAAAAGATCATCCAGGTGCTCAACAGCTATTTCAGCAGCTTTCATCCCATAGAAAATCCCCCCTCCAGTCAACGGTTTCACCTGACAGGCTGCATCCCCCACTAAAGCGATCCTTTTTGTGGCAATACTCCCGTATCCTAAAGCGATCACACCTGCCTGCTTATCAAGGATCTCCCCTTTGATCTCTTTCCTCTGGATAAACCTATCCAGTTCATGTACAGCATGAGGACCCACAAACCCAATACGGGTTATTTCTTCTGTCTCTGGTATTAACCAGAAGAAAAAGGGTGGCTTAACATGAAGCTCGATAAAATCATCCTCAGGCGCTGCCGCAACAATATACTGAGCTCCAGGATAAAATTGTGTCTCCAATGAGAAGGCTCCTTTTTTTCTTACGACAGAAAAAGGCCCATCGCAGCCGAAAAGAACATTGCAGGTGTATACACCTTTATCTGTGGTCACCGTTACCATATCATCTTCTTCATATTCAATCACTTTCTCCTTTGTGTGTATGTCCAGTCCCCGGGAGAAATACGTATCCAGCCTCGCCCTATCTATGACGTATGCAGCTTTTGTTCTTTCAATTTCAAACCATTCATTCTTCAAAAAGAATCGCGCCCCATCAATCTGCCTCATTATCACCTCTCCAGGAAAGGGAATTTTTGAGGTATCCACAGTTTCTCTCCCTATGAGTCCTGCACACTGTACTGGTTTGCCAACTTCTGGGTGCTCTTCAAATACTACAGGATTGAACCCTTTTCTCTTGAGCAGCTGCCCGGTGTAGCACCCAGTAATACCACCACCTGCAATAATAATGTTCATTGTTACCAGCTTCCTCCTCCTTTTATGAACCTTTCCTCCGTCGTCAGTCGTTCACTGTTACACGTGTAACAGATAGTGTCTTATACATAATTAGTCGAGAACTAAGTCAAATACCAGCATCCCCAAGCATTTCCCATTCTCCTTCCACAATTAGATGATCCTTTCTGTTGTCTCCACCACAAGCCCTTCTTCACCAATCATGTAAGGAATCAGCTTGGTGGAGAAGATCATATTCCGTAATTTCTGAATTCGCATGGTATGCTCCAGCTCAGAGCCCCTCTCTCTGGTGGAGAAATCAAAGATACCATCTGCAAGATACAATAACGTATTTACTAACCGTTCTTCATGCACCCCTCGATCCAGTACAAAAAAGTAGATCCCACCATATTTGCGGGCAGTAATCTGAATGATCTCGAATAAATCGATGACATCTTCTGGGTTTTCTGTACGCATCAACGCTGACAAAGAATCAATTACAACCCGTATCTGGGTTACATGTTCACTGGCAAATTTGTCCAAGTACTTTGTGAGAGTCATTCTCAATTGGTTGGAAGCACCAACATCCCACACCAGTTCTTTGAGGATTTCCAGATCTGCAGAATAACTTTTCTCGTATTTGGTAGTGTATGCATCGATGAAGATCAACTGTCTCTTTTTTACGTATTCCTCCACATTCCATTTGTAGAATTTCATGTTTTCCGTAATTTCTTCGCCAGATCTCTCAGCAGTAAAATAGATGCCGTGAGCCCCCATTTGGAGCCCTGAATAAAGAAATTGCTGACCAAAAACACGAACCCCTGTACCAGCACCTCCGTGCAGAATGATGGCGGTCTTATCTGGAAGACCTTTGTCCATGATAATATCGAATCCCTTGATTCCTGTCTTGAAATACTGCATGATACTGCAAGCGTCTAAGATAATAAAAAGGTTTCCTCTGCTGCTGGTACGGGTTAGCAGCTGTTGCTCCAGTACATCACACTCATTCTTGAGGTTACTCGAGCCAATCCAAGGTATGGTTCTCTCATTTTGTTACACGTGTAACAACTTTTTTTGGCTTTCCAGAATTTTTTAGAGATTCAAATTTCTGAAATCCGATTTTTGTATATTACTAGTAGAAATTGATAATATACATTGATTTCTGTGAAAAAAGTGAATTCCTGCTGGTAGTTTTTTATCTTCATAACAGTTATATTATGAGAAGCCTTGAGGCACCAAATTCAGATAATCCTCCTGAACAATCCCAAGAATAGCCCGTATGCATCATAGAATGCGGATCATTTTCTCTATAAATTGACAGGTTCCAAACTCAGATGTACACAGCCAAAAACAATCCCAACAACTAAAAAAATAAGAAAAGAAATCAGTCTCTCATCTTCAAAATGTCTCGTGGGTTGAACCCATCTGATGGTTCATCTGATTCATTTTCTTCTGATTTCTCCTCTTTCTCCTCTTTCTTTGATGGTCCCTTGATAAGTTCTCTGATATCTGGTATTTCCAGTTCCTCATCTTCTGTTCTGTCTTCCCATTCAGGGACCTCCAGGGTTGTCTCTTTCTTTGCTTTCTCTTCTTCCTTTGTCCTTCTGAGGATTTCGCGAACATCTGTAAATTCTGTTCTCTCTGGTTCCTTTGATTCTTCCTCCTCAAATAAATCTTCGAGGCCCAGTTCCTCCTTTGTGATAGCTTTTGATACTGGTTCTTTGCCAAAATCAAACTCTTTGGGTTCTTTCTCCAATTTGAATTCCTCAACTTCTCCAATATCAAATTTTTCTGCTTCTTCTCCCTCTTCTGCCTCCAGTAATTCATGGACATCTCTGACCTTTGCGACCTTCTCTACTTCTTCTTTTGTCTCCTCCATTCTTTCCCGTCTTCTTCTTAAAATGTCCAGTGGAGTAATCTCCTCCATTGCTTCTACCCGCTCTACAGGTGTTGGCAGAGCAGGTTTGGCAACTTCCTCTTTCCAGATTTCCTCTCTTTCTATAGGTGTTGGAGGGAATTCTTCAACCGCGTATGTTTCTTCTTCTGTTCGTCTTCTTTCTATCAGAAGGAAGGCCAGCATCATACTGACGGCCATGATCAAAAAGATGATCAAAATAAAGGTAATGTCAAAGGATCGAGCCAGTCTCTCTGTTATTGTTTCCACTACTTCTTCTATTTCTTCTGTGGGAATCTCTCTTTCTTCCTCTACTGGGATCATCTCCTCCACCATGACTGAAATTGAGGCAGACATGGATTCATGTTTATCATTGTACACATCGATGAAGGTGGCTTTCGCTGCACCCAGGTTGAAGCTTCCCCGGGCAGTGGGTTTTAACGAGTAGGTGAAGGTGACCTCTTCTCCTGGGTTCAAGACTCCAATATTCCATTGAGTATCTCCCTCTAGCACAGTGAACTCTTCGGGAACCCAGTCCTTCACCACCACGTTGGTAGCCCGCTCATCGTAGGTGTTGGTCACTGAGACAGTAACTACCACCACTTCACCCACTTTCGCTGAATCCACATCTGCAGTCTTTTCCACCTGAATTCCCCTGATAATCACTATAGTAGATTCAGATTCTGCTGTGTAGATGATCTTCCACTTATCCTGGTAGGTGGCAGTAGCTGTGGGAAGGAGGAGACTTCCCACGCGTGTGCACAACATCTCGTAGATGATCTGAGCAGATTCTCCGGGTTCCAACCTGCCTTCCCATTCATTTGTGCCCGACAAGAGCACCATGCCCTCAGGTAAGGGGTCCACCAGGTTGGTTGTGGCAGGGATTTCACCCTCGTTTATCACGTTGACCGCCACCCTCATGGAGAAGTTCAACTTAACTTCACTTTTATCCACCACCTTGGTGACTCTTACATTGGGTTTCTGGGCTTTCACATCAAATTTCCCCGTTCTTTGTGCAGAGTACTCCCTGTCAAAGTCATCTGAGTACGGCACATCAAAGGTCAGATCATAGGTTTTGTCCTGGTTGAAATGGGGGACCTTCACCGTATACTTCACTATGAACTCTTCTCCAGCTTGTATTTCATCCACGAAAAAGGTGATATTACCTCCTTCCTCGATGTAGTCAGTTGAAGCTTCCAAAAATTGTGCTCCTTCTGGTAAATTCGTCTTTATCTTGATGTCCTTGGCTGAAATTCCCCCCATGTTGGGCAGTGTTAGTATCACAGTGATGTATTCTCCATCTGAATCCACCTTTCGTCTGAAATCGTAGTCTATCCCCACGTTAGGAGATTCAGTTTCCGGGATCATGACGACCTGATCTTCTGTTACCACTTCCTGTTTCAGTCCATCTCCATTCTCGTACGCTAATCGAACTCCCTTGAAGGTGAATTTCCCTGCCTTTTCTCCCGCTTTCAGGGTATACTTCAATAAAATATATTTTTTCGATTCTAATTCGTCAATGTAGTACCTGATAGTACCTTCGTCCTCTTTTAGCCCTCTCGTTTCTAATTTTTCCACTGTAAACCCATCAGGTAAAATATCCACCACCTGGATATGCTCCACCGGATTTACTGTATCGTTCTCCACTCTGATAACCACAGTTATGGTATCGCCCTTTGAGACAATGTCAGAATCTAACTCCCGGTGGAGTCTTGGACCCGGCTCTGTCACCACTCTGATCTCTGTAATATTACTGACAGCCTCGTATACGTGATCTCTCTCATCCTTGTAGAAGGTCTTTCCCCTGAACTGGTAAACGCCAATCTGTTTCACCCTGATCTTGTAGGTAACCCTTACTATTTCTCCCGGCTTGAGCGTGCCCATCCATTCTGCATGCCCTTCTATGACTTCCAGTCCCTGGGGTATCTGATCTATGTAGTGGACCTGCTTTATATCCTCTTCTGATAAATTCTTGATGTAGGCCACAATAGTACGCTCCTCCCCCACCCGCATGTCTGCCACTTCTCTCCCTGTTTCTTCTACGACGGATTTACCCTCGAGTATAGTTTTCTGTAAATTGATACTTGCTCTCCTCTGGGATAATACGTTCAAATAGGCCATTTTCGTTTCAGTTCTGGTTTCCAGTCCATCAGAATAGGTTATCCTCACTTTTACTGGAAAAGTGGTCTCTTTGGAGACTGAAGGTGCTTTCATCAGGAATAAAAGACCTGCCTGTTCTTCTGGGCTAATTTCCAGAATTAAATTCTGATCCAGGTTGTATACCCATGTCATGTCCACAGGATGAAAGTCAGGTGCATCCAGCTCATAGGAAATTTCAGATGCTGTCCCATTCCCGTCATTTCTCAAGAGAATGTGCGCCAAAAAGGTGTCATCCGAGTGAATCTGGGAAGCTCCAGTATCCATGGAAACCTCTTCCAGTATACCCCAGTATATATTCATGTCTATGTCAGGTTTCACTTGGGTGAACAGTCGGAAGCGGGCAGATCTCTCCTTCTCGTTGAAATCAATGAAGTCAAAGTAGAATTTTTTATCGTAGAATCTGCTCTCAAATACCTTTATTAAGTAGTTTTCCAGTTTTTCTGATCCCTTCATGACCTGGGTGAATACCGCGTCTGTTACCACTTCAGTCATGTCCTCGGGGGTAACTTTGTACTGATCTGACCGGGCAATGCCTCCCATTCCTAAGTACCGATCCTGTTCCTGGTTGTACAGATCGTAGGTAAACACTTTGGCCACGTAACAATTGTAAGGAGGAGGAATGTCCCCAAGAGATACATCAAATTCGAGCTCGAACTGGTCTCCTGCAGCCATCTGGCTGAGCTTGAACACGATAGTGTCAACTGCTCCATCTCCATCTGAATCGTAGAGGTTCCACGTCACCAATGGATTGGTAGAGGTTATGCTAGCAGGCAGAAGCGTCGTGTACTGGGGAATTTTATCAATCACCACAACATTGAAGGCATCTGCATAAGGACCAATGCTCCTGTTGTTTACTCTGATCCGGTAGTGCACGTTTCCTGCAGCCTGTGCGTACGGCCCCCTCTTCTCTATTGTCATGTTAATACAAGGTTCCAAAGGCTCATTGATCACACCCAAAAAGGTCTGAATCCACGTGTCATACGTGTTGCTGGTGGTGGTGACGGTGGTGCCGCCTGGAGGTGGAAAGCCCACATCATAGGTGAGCTGGGCACTGTTGCTGATTCTCCCTGCACTTCCTATGGGCACAAAAACGCTGTAGATGCCGCTTATGGAGCCTCCAGGCCCCAGCAGGTTCATCCCCTGCCAGGAGACTGTATTTGCCACTATAGGCTGGGGAGCCAACCCTGGGGGAGAAACGTGGTACTGGGGGTTGGTGGTGGGGGGCGGACTGACATCAGTAATCTCTGTAATCCGGGCAGTATAGGGTACAGGGGAGAAAGGATCTACCGTATTGTAAGCAGTCAACCGGTAGTACAGTCGTGATCCAGGCAGAATGATGGGGGCAGGAATAGTACACGCCAGGTCCTGGAAAGCTTCCTTTACCAATTGAGCAGCCTGCACCAGTATGGTCACCGTGGGAGCTGTCAGAGAGCGTGGTATACCTGCATCAAAGTAGTACACAGTGGCACTGCTGTTGGTAATACTTCCCCCGAAATTGACACTCCCATCTGAGAGCACTTCTGCCTGGTAGGTCAAAAGTGTATACCCTGGGGGTAAGGAAGGAATGTTCCACGTTATGATGTCTCCTCCATTTCCTACAATCGTATCTCCATTGGTGTCTGCAATGTTCACTGTTGAACCAGGGGGCAGTGGGACTAAAGGAGGTGGAGGTATATGAGGGGCCACACCGTTAAACATCCCCTGGGGAATATCGTCCTGCACCTGTACAGGTATGGGAACTCCTGCTCCATTGAACACCTCAATGTAAAAGGTAATCACATCTTGCGGGACACACGTTCCAGAAAAGTTCTCATCTGATATCTGGAAATTAGGAATCAAATTAGGGCCTATCTGCACCAGTCCTGGTGCTGGATCTAAAGGCGGTATATACACAGGAATATCCCCATACCCCAACCCTGTCCAATCTGCTGCATTCGGGTTGTACGCAACCTTTTTGATCTGAACTATTGTCACCTCAGTATTCCATTCATCCATCTCCCACGGCTGCTCCTCATATGCATGCACTGATGTGGGGTTCCCTTTTAAATCATCGTATTTGAGGACCACATTGTTCAGCAAATCACGAATGGGCAAACATATATCCACCAGAATTTTCTCAAATCGCGGGACATATCGTTCATTTTTAGGATAGAAATCACACGCACCCAGAGGTCTGTGCCTGTCCAGTTCATCAAACACAATCTGGTAGTCTCTCATAGCATACGGGAACACTGAAGGACTTACAATAGTTTCTGAATCCACTTCTCTCACGAACTTTAAGTACACCTTTTCACTCTCTAACTCGACCTTCTCCACAATGATGGCAAAATCAGTGAGACCTACCTCATGCTCTTCTGGGAAAATAATGTTGTTCTCAAAGTGATCATCACACGCAAAGTAGAAAACAGTGTACAGCTTCTCGTCTGGATCAATTTGATCTGTGTTATACCTGAAAGTATCTTCATCGATGAGTAACCGAATCACAATAATCTGTTCACAATCTAAGGTTTCAATCTGGTACACGTGGACTAATTCTACACGAATATTCTTTTCTGTCCCATCAGGAAACTTCCTCTTATAGATATGGAACGAATACTCTTCTTCTTTTTGTTCGTAGGGCACGATCAACGCTTTTCCATAGATAGTTTCAAAGAGCACCAGTTCGTTATCACCTCTGATCATCAAGTAGTACGGATCAAAGCTCACCAGGGAGCGAACCTCTTTGGGCCTTTCATCAAGCGCAGTATAGTAGTAAGCTGTCGTACCATCTTGATTGTCAGGAAGCCCCCGGCGTTCTACTGTGTGAAGATAAAAGTTCTCATACAGTAACTCATATTTTTCGTGGATATAGATCTGCAGTTTAGCATAGTGCGTAATATCAGCGAGATAGCACCCTTCACACCGTGGTAATGTGGTGTGCAACGTTTCCCTGAAGAACCCCTGAAAGTTGAATACAATGCGAGCAAATTCATCCTCGTACCAGGCAACATCGCCCACGATCTCACAGCGTTCGCACTCTTCCAACCTCAACAAGAGCACCAGCTTTTGGTTATCTGTGATGGTGGTCATAGCCTTTAGAGCGGGATGCTGAAACACTCTCGCAGGGGACACAGGAAAGATGTAATGCTGGTAGTCGATTTCCTTGTACACTGGAACGGGTAATTCATATATTTTCTTGTAGATCTTTAGAGCCAACTTTTTGGTGATGGATCGATCCCTGTTCATCCCTATCCACTCATCTGGGTCAACTGCTCCATTGAATTCTCCTGGTAAATTGTTGAGAGGGTTTCCATCTGTGTTCTTTCCTTCGTGCCACTCTCCAATATCAAACACTCCATTCCCATTCAGGTCATTCAACTCATTTAAATCTACAATCCCATTAGAATTAGCATCTATCCACTCGCCGAACTCTCTTGTGCCGTTCCCATTTTCATCAAACCACTCTGCGGATTCTGCCACAATGTTACCGTTTATATCCTTCCACTCCCCTGCTTCAATTATCAAATCATGCTCAAAATCATATAATATCACTAAATACAAATTGTTTGGTCCCAGGTATATTTCTTCACCTCCCTCATTCGTATCTGAAGGCCGCTGCATCACACTCCCATCAGGAGCGAGCAGAAAGTAATCAGGAGGAGTTGGCAGGTACACATCTGCATACCACTCATTGGGTTCCACACGAAGTGAGCGTGTCAGCTCAATAAGGGTCTGTCCCAGATGCTCTTCCAATATGACTATGCGGTCATCATATGCCAGATACTGAGGGACTATGACCTCATCTTGTGACTGTATTTGGGCTGCCATCACAACCAGGAGCACAGCCACAGCACAGAGCCGTCTCATTGGTTCTCACCCTCAACCTTCCAGTGTTTTGCTATCTGAAGCACGTTTTGGAGAAACTCCATGAAATCATCCGAAAGCATCCACGTGCCATCTCTCTTGTAGATCAATCCTGAGCCTCTCAATTTTTTAATAATAGAGTCATACTGGCCTCTAGTAATAGATGTCTCCACACAGAAGCGCTCCCACAGACTGTCATCAACGCCCTGGTTCTCTTTGATAAAATCCAGAAACTTCAGGGCAGGCTCTGAAAGCTCCGGTTTTCTCCAGAAAATGCACTTCAGCACTGCTTTCATGCTTTCTCCCACTCCATCCACTGGCCTGAGGAGAAATGTTGTTTCATACTTTGCTTCACTAATATTTCTTCTCATTGTCATATATCATTATTGCTAATCAATACTATATAAATCTTTCGGTAAGAAAGGAGGTGTTACCAACTATTCTCATAGTAGATTATCAGGGAAGAAGTAATATTGTGTGGGAAGGAGGTGTTGAAGGAGGTGAATCCGTGAAAAGCCAAGAGAAAAAAAATTGGTTTTTCCATTTTTATTCCTCCTTCCCATGGGGGTGAAGGGTTAGGGGTATTTAAATCTTTTGTTTCTTTTACTCCATAAACTGAGGTTCAGTTGAAAGAGTATATAACCAGAGTATGTTGAAAAATATAATGACTTTTTATACAATAAGTAGAGTAAATAATATATATTCCAAGGTTAAAACAATAAATATCTATAAATATTAAAAATCCAAAAATTAATTAAGAAAAGAAAATTTGCTACACATGTAACAAAATTGAGAGAAACACCAAATGGTTAGGCACCTCTGCCAGCTTTCAGGTTAAAAAGGTAAAAATGAAGAAAGGTAAAAATGAAGAAAGGTAAAAATGAAGAAAGGTAAAAATGAAGAAATGAAATAAAGTATAATACCATTTCTGTTGTAATTGTTTTTGCAGAGAGTTTGTCAGCCTCCAGTCACTTCTTTCTCACCGTAAACAACTGACGGCAGCGAGGACACTGGTAGGTACCTGGTTCAGTTATAGAAAGCCTGGTCCCGCAGTAAGGGCATGCCATGACTTTTTCTTTTTTTTCTTTTTTTTCTTTCTGCTTCACATCTTCCTCTTTGACCAGTCGGCCATCGGGATACCAGATAGGGAATTGTCTGCACCGAAATGGATCTGCCTGCCATGGATGTTCCCCCTCGAACTCCTGCCGATTCAAAGTAGGATGTTCTTCACCGCAAAAGGGACAAGAAACTACTGTGTATTCCTTCCAGAACCAGAAGGTATCTGTAACTTTACGAGAGGGGGCACATACGGTACAAATGAAGTTGTCAGTCTTCCTGCACCACGCAATCTGTTCAGAAAATTGAGGGGTTCCGCACTGATCGCACGTGAAGACCTCATCATCATCCCAGGCGTGCCATAGACATCTTCCTGATGTCTTCCCAAATACTGCATCCCTGATGGGATAGGATTTGTCTACCGCTTCAGTAATCTTACATGTGAAACATTCCATGATCAGAAGTGAGGAATAACATTCTTCTTGATGAGTTTGATTGCGTCAGTCTTTGACTTACCTAGAGGCATTCCTGTTACAATCTGCGTCACGCCCGCCTTTCCTAGAGCTTCTATCTTCTCCACGCAGTCTTCAGGTGTTCCTGCAATGCTGAAGGCCTCCACCACATGATCTGGTACTCCGCCTTCCTTCATAGTTTTGAAATCTTGCTTGGCTACCATCTCTTTGATAGCTGATGCAGTCTCTGGTTCAATGCCGTGTCGCCCCAGCACAAAATCAGGAGACCCTACTGCAATGGCTCCAGCTACAATTCTCGCCTTTTTTACTGCTTTGTCCCGTTTTTCATCTATGGAAAAGCTGGTGTAAGCTGCCACATCAATTTGAGATATATCTCTCCCTGCTTCTGCAGCACCCTCTTTTAACGCTTGAACTGCAGGTTCAAAATCTCTGGGATGTGAAGCATTCACCAGGACTCCATCCGAGAGAGCTGCTGCCAGTTTGAGCATCTTTGGACCCTGGGCCCCGATGTACACCGGAACCTTGTGAGAAGGCTTTTTCTTGATTCTTGCATTGGGCACATTGAAGAACTTGCCGTGGAACGTGCATTTTTTGGTGTCGTTTAACTGTTTGAAGATTTCGACTGTTTCTTTTACTGCAGTTAACGGTTTCTCCCATTTGATTCCAAGAGCCTCCAAGGTCATTTTGTCTCCAGCTCCTATGCCGAATATTGCTCTTCCTCCAGAAATTTCATCTACGGTGAAGATTGCTGTCGCAGTCCACACTGGATGGCACACGTACGGATTGGTCACTGCTGATCCGATGAGGACCTTGTTGGTGTTATATGCAATGTCTGTCATAGCACTGTAGACATTCCTGTTGTTGTAGTGGTCTGTTATCCATACATGATGGAATCCTGCATCTTCAGCATCTCTCGAGTAATAAGCTAACTCGTATGTAGGTTTTTCAGGACTGAATTCAATTCCGAATTTCATATTATCACCTGGGTTATCAGACCGCCCATCTGTCATCATCCCGTAAGGTCAGACGCTGTCGGTATCATCATCTGACATCCTCTATGTCGTGCATAATATAAATCTATCGTGTCCAACAGGGTTGTAAGATTGTTGGGTAATCGTCTCAGATGTGTTACACGTGTAACAATTTATTGTTTTTTATAACATTAATCTTAAAAAAATGATATTAAAAAAAATTTAAATTCTTCATTTCCCGAAAACTTGACAATCCCTCTCCAGCACACGCACCATGATTACACGGTCCTTTATTTACAATTGTAAACACTTTGGTTATATATTCATCCTCTTAAAAAGAGGATAATCAGATTCGAATCAAAAAATTCTCTGGTGAATAGGTGTTTTATCACGAATATCCTCATGAATCGTTATTAACATCATAATTCCTCGGAGTACTTACTATAACTTAAAGACTTTAACAGCCTTCGTGCCCCCAACCTGTACCACCAGTTACCATTTGTGACACCATTACTGTTTCACTAAAACGGTTTGTATTATCTCCATACAGTAACTTGAACCGAAAAGTTTATATACTATTGATTAACAATAATAGTATGCCATATCCTTTCCTTTTTTCCTTTTTGCCTTTTTGCAGAGGGTTTACAATGCTAGTAACGGATTTTCAATCAGTACAAACGAATTTTTTCAGAGAAAAAAGAGAAAAAACGAGAGTAAAATGAAAAATATGCAGTTTAAAAAAGTTCTGAAGAAAAAGTTATCCGTAGATTAGTCCAGATTCTGTATCTTTTTCTTCATAGGACCCCAAAACCTTGTCACATGCACTCATAAAGTCTTCTTCTTCTATGCAGTCTCTCTTATCCCGTATAGCAAACATGCCTGCCTCCGTACAGATAGCTTTCAGGTCCGCTCCTGAAGCATTTTCTGCTCTCTCTGCCACCCCTCCTAAATCCACATTCTGTATATTCATGGCACGTGTGTGAATCTTCAAAATTTCTAACCTGCCTTTGCTGTCAGGCAAGGGTACCTCGATTAACCGATCAAACCTCCCGGGTCGCAGCAAAGCAGGATCTAAAATATCGGGTCTGTTGGTGGCAGCCAGTATCTTCACATTTCCTGAAGGATTAAATCCATCCATTTCCGACAGCAACTGCATCATGGTGCGGTGCACTTCTCTATCGCCTGACACTTCTGAATCAATGCGCCTGGATCCTATAGCATCGATTTCATCGATAAAAATGATGCTGGGGTTCTTCTCTCTCGCCAGCTGGAATACCTCTCTGACGATGCGGGCTCCCTCCCCAATAAATTTACGGACGAATTCAGATCCCACCACCTTGATAAAGGCAGATTCTGTCTCATTAGCCACAGCTTTTGCTAACTGGGTTTTTCCATTTCCAGGAGGACCGTACAGCAAAATTCCAGAAGGGGGATCAATGCCCACCTGTTCAAACAGCTCGGGATGCTTCAACGGGAGCTCCACTGTCTCTTTAATTTCCTCAATTTGTACTTGTAATCCCCCAATATCCTTGTAAGACACATGAGGCCTTTGTACAATCTCCATGCTGGTTACAGCCCGATCTCTACTAAAGGGGAGGACCTCAATAATGGATAATGTTCTCTGATTCATAGCCACCCTGCAGCCCACCACAATATCCCTATTATTGACAAAATGGGAAACATTCACCACGTAATTCGGGCCAGAAGAACTTTTGACCACTACTCTCCCATCGACGAGGACATCTTCCACCACCGCAGTGATCAGTGGAGGAGACCTGAGGCGATCCAGTTCTTTTCGTAATTCCCTGTTTTCCCGTTCCAATCGGATTAATTCGGTCTCTGCATTACGTTTCTGCAGCTCCAGACTCTTGATGCGCCTCTGGAGATTCCTCAAGTACGTTTCTGTCTCGACGCGGCCTGCTTCGCGCCGATCTGCGTCCTCATACCTTGCCTGTGATGACATGAATTTCCTCCCTTTCATGTAAAAGCATTATCTACTAATATTGTTGCAACCCTTTATAAAGCTTTTGGTTAACACCGTTGATTAGCGAAAAGTTTAATAATATTTCCAGCCACCCGAGTGTGATGATGTGCGAAATATGTGGAAGGCCAATAAAAGGAAGAGGAAAGGAAATCTTTGTAGAACGAGCGAAACTGACTGTTTGTAAGAAATGTGCCCGATATGGAACTTTAGTGAGAGAAAAACATGAAAAAGCTAGTAAGAGGTCTATTTCTTCTTTTGCGCATACAGATTTTGATATAAGAGAAGACTACTCTTCAATTGTCAGGAAAGCCAGGGAAAAACAGGGGTTGACCCAGAAAGATTTAGCCAGACAAATCAATGAGAAAGAATCAGTGATCCACAGGGTAGAAACAGGACACATGAGGCCTTCTCGCCGATTGGCCCGAAAATTAGAGGGAGCACTGGATATTAAACTCACTGAGAAGATGGAAGAACCAGAAATCGTACACAGGAAGCGGCGCTCTGATGAGTTAACCATTGGAGATATAATCCGGATAAAAAAGAAGGAACCATGAAAAAAAAAGGTATTCTTGTCTGTCTGAAGTGCGGAAGCACGCGGTTGCAGAGGAAGACTCACATCATGGGTATCATACCTGGGTCTTCTTACATTTGTAAGAACTGCGGATTCGAGAGTCCAGTAATGCTGGAAATTTTCCCAGAGAGTGAGGAATCCTAAGCTTTCTCTATTTCTACCACCCAGAAGGTGTAGTTGATTGTCTCTCCCGCCAGGAGAGGGTTAAAATCCACCAACATGGCATCTTCTCTGATCTCGATGACTATGCCCTGTCCTAAATAGGCAGAGTACACTGTATCACCCAATGCGGGGGATAAGGTGAGTTCGTACTCAGTATCAGTTTCTCCAGTGACTGTAGCATTTCCCAGAGGAATGTAAATCTCCTGCTCTTCTTCAAGCTCGTATCGGAATTTAACCTTTCCCTCTGTCACCTCTAAAACCACAATTGTCAAATCCTGTAATTGGTAGCGCTCATCTGGTACGGGGTCTTGGCGGAGTCTCTCTGTGAATTCCTCTAAAGGAACTTCCTCTTCTTTTTCCAGCGACTGAACCAGGGAGATCTCTATGACTTTTTCGGGGTCTCTCAATCCCCAGGCTCTTTCAGGAGGGATAGCTACCTCTTTTTTCTCCCCTTCGTGCATACCGATTAATGCCATCTCAAGATCGAGCGGCAAGGTTCCCTCACCTGCCACGATTTTTAAGGGTTCGTACGTTGCCCTGAGCCTGAACCACCACACCTTGGGCTGGGTATCGTCTAATGCTACTTCTTCAAAGGTGGTGTCAATGATCTCTCCCGTATCCAAGTAAGCTGTGAAGTCAATGAAGACAGTATCTCCAACTTCCACCGTCTTGTAAAACATAAGAAAGTAGATACCTGCTCCCGCTGCAATGACAATAACAACTGCTAAGAGCACAAAGGTTTTCTTAATGTTCATGGTGGCTGTGTCTTTATGTATTATAAAAACCTTGTGGTTGAATGAGGTTGCAAAATTGTCGGATGATTGTCTCTTTTGTTACACGTGTAACAGTCTATTACCTTTTATCACGCCAGCGCTGAAAAAATGATAGCCAAGGAGATTGAAGTTCTTCATCCCTCGAAGACGTGACGACCCTGTTGAACCCCCCTGGTGTACCACCACTGGGTTCGTGAACCCCTAACCCCCTCAGTCTTTTCAAAAAAAGAGAAAAAGGGGACATAGAGCTATGTCCCTAATACTAAAGTTAAGCCATTATACGATACACCACCATGGAACTGGTGGTGGTCCGTCGGGGCGGCCCGTTATGAGCCACTGGAAATACGCTATCAGCCATTCCAGCAAATCTTCCAGTGTACACTCCTTAGGGCCTGTAGGGTTACAGTTTCCACGGACAGCGACAGCGGGTGCAATCAAGCTGACCAGGAGCAACCCTGCCACCATGGCTACTAGAATCTTTCGGCTCCTCATTTGTATCACCAATCCACCAAAGGTCGACATAATATTTAAATATTTCGGTTTCGAAAAGACTGTATGGCACAGCGGGACTTATCGAAGAGGGAAAAACTGCTACTTCAACTCATGGGGAAATACCCTGATTTGACAAACGAAGAGTTGAGCAGGATTATAGGATTTAAATATGCTGAATATGTCTCCACACTCCAAAAAAAGCTTCGAAGAAGAGAATATTTAGTTGGACCATTAATGTTCCCTGATTGGAAAAAGATATTTAGGAACAAGGTTTTCCGCGTCTATGCTTTCATCATGTTTGACAAAACGTATGACTGCATCAAATCGCTGCTGAAGGAAATTGACTGTTGGTACATTTTCTATCCTCTGGAAGAAGGCATCTTCCGCAAGTACCTCGTGGGGTTCTTCAATACTGATACAGAAAACCTCAGGAAAATATTTGACTATCTCAAAAATGAGGGGATAATTCATTACTACCATCTTTTCGAACAAGAAGACAATTGGGAAATAATCAATCCAACATTTCTCATAGATGATGCAGAAGCACCTATTGAACCCGATTTTGAGCATCTTCTCGATGAAACATCTATTCCCGATCTGACATATGGTTCCTTTACCAGTATCTCCCTGGATAAGGTGGCCCAACTCTTGATCACCCATTTGTGCGTAGGACGCGAAGGGTGCGATCTCAAGAAAATAGTTCGGTATGAAAAAAATTACAGGAAGGAACAAAGAACAATCTTGAAGGAAATGCTGCGAAAGGAAAAACAAGAAAAAACCAGAAAGAAGCTCAAAGCCGGACTGAGAGAGTTGAAAGGAGATCTCTCTCTCAAGGAATTCAGAGAAGTTCACCAGTTGCTGGTTGAACATGGAGTTCTGCAGAAGGTCTACTACATCTGGCCATTCCCACGGTCCACATGCTCCACGTTCTGGCTTTTCCTCAAGGGCAACACTCTCGAAGCTACCAAGCGTGCCATATTCAACTTCGGGAGAGAGGTGAGAATTTTCACCCGGGTATGTCTGGTTCAATCAGTGGAAACTGGCGAACGATACGGTGCAGTCTTTGCCACAGGAGATCCCTTTCTTGGAGGGAAATTGATGAAAGCCCTCGATCAGCACGACGAAATCAAAGACAGAAAGCTCTTTCCTGTACGCAGCTATCCTGCCAGCTATTGGGAAGGTCAGACTGTTTCAATCGAAGGGTACTACAACCCAGAAACACAGACCCTTGACTATCCCTATAACCTCTTTTATGAAAGAGTAAAACAAAAAGTAGAAGAAGGGTTTGATCAGAGGAGAGAAGCCAGAGCATTGGTGTAGATTGCTTCAAGGAGATGTATCTTTTCTTCATCCTCCATTTCAGGAACTAACGCAGCTGAAGCAATGGTTCTTAATACCATGGCCTTGAGCATGGCTATTCTCAATTTTTCTACTTCTTCTTCATCAACAGGGAGTCCTGCCGCTCGCATTTCCATTCTGATGTTCTCTCTATCAAGCTCTATCAGCTCCTCTTCGCTCATTTCCATAGCATCACCTGTTCCTTCATCCTTCGACCCCTTTATTAATCTTTCGCTCTCACTCTCACAGATATACCCTCCAGGTTGTCTCATCATTCGGGGTTACGTGAAAAAAACTTATTTTATTTCTTTAAAGTAAGATCCTGCAGTAGATTAAAGATAAATAGCCATTTATTACAGGTTGAAGCCGATTCCAGCACAGCCTTCATCAATTGCTCTGCTGCCGGTGTAGAATTCAGTTATTCTTTTCTTCGCTATAAGAAAATCGAGGACTGTTCAGGCAGAATAGGCTGCTGGTGCACCTGTTCGCCAAAGAACCTAGTACAGTTCCACTAGCCAAAAAGAGACACACTCACCTTTTCGCAGCTCCAACAATGGGTGCAGATGGGACTTTCATGGTGATTTTAGTGTAAATTGTGTATGACAATTGGTTCATTATGATTATTCTCTTGAAAGCACAATTTCTGTTCCTGCTCTTCCCTTTAAAGCCTCATTAACTTTTTGAGGCGAGGTAATGATAACCTTTTTTCCTCCCGCTCTCAAAAATCTGATAGCAGACAAAATCTTGGGCTTCATGCTCCCAGGGTGAAAGTGGCACTCGTTCAAATAGGTTTCTGCCTCTTTGACAGTTAACACATCCAGGTTCTTCTGATGTGGTTTGCCATAGTTTAAGGCTACCTGTTCCACATCTGTAAGGATAATAAAGCAATCTGCTTTAATGGATTCTGCCAGAATTTCTGAAGCCAAATCCTTGTCAATGACAGCCTCAATCCCGTACAATTCTTTTCCATTTCCATTTTCTTTTTCTTTTCCATTTTTTCCACCTACAGGAACGCCGCCTCCTCCTACCCCAATAACAATAACTCCCTGCTGCAGCAGTGATTCAATCACCTCTGCCTCCAAAACCTGCTTAGGATCTGGTGAAGGAACCACTCTTCTGTATCCTCTCCCCGCATCTTCCATTATTGATACACCCTCCTTTTTCAGTTTTTCTGCTCTCTCTCGAGTATAAAAGGGCCCTACCGGCTTGGTAGGATGCTGGAAAGCAGGATCTGACTCATCAACCAAAACCTGGGTAATTATGGTAACGATCTCTCTTCGTGTGTTGTGGGCCTCAAGCGTATTTCTTAACGACTGCTGGATCATGTACCCAATTAACCCCTGGGATTCTGCCACACAGATATCCATGGGCATCCCCGGGACGTAGGGTTCACCCGATTCTTGTTGGATCAATATACTCCCTACCTGAGGCCCATTACCGTGGGTGATAACAATTTCGTGATCTTTCAAAAGCTCCCACAGATACTCACAGGTTTCTCTCACATGTCTTAACTGTTCTTCAGCAGTGCCTTTCTCATCAGCCTTCTTTATGGCATTTCCCCCTAATGCAATGACCATCCTCATGGTATCACAATACACCTCGCATCAATGACAGTCAACCCTTCCTCGTACACGAAGATAGGGTTCAAGTCCAGTTCTCGAATTTCAGGGTTATCCTCCACCATTTGAGAGACTTTTACTAACGCATCCACAATAGCTTTAATATCTTTCGGGGGCTGCCCTCTTACTCCCGTTAAAACAGGGTATCCTTTAATTTCTTTCACCATTTCTTGAGCATCTGATGTGGTAACAGGGATCAATCTGAAAGAGACATCCTGCAACACTTCCACAAAAATACCGCCCAATCCAAACATGAGCGCATGCTCAAACTGCTCATCGTACGTTGCGCCAATGATAATTTCTGTGCCCTGTTTCTGCATATGGTAGAGTATAACCCCGGAAAATGTTCCTTTGTTTTGTGCAGCTTCTTTTATTTTATGGAATGCATCATGAATATCTTCTGGGGAGTTCAATCCAATCTTGACCCCTCCAATATCACTTTTGTGGAGAATGTCCAGGGAGACAACCTTCATCACCACAGGGTAGTGTACATGGTCAGCTGCTTTTACAGCCTCTTCTGGTGATGTACAGTAGTAAAATGCAGGTACTGGTAACCCATATTCTTGAAGCAGGCTCTTTGATTCAGGTTCTGAAAGGTTCCTTTTTTCATTCAAAGCCTTTTCAATGAGGGGGTGCATACAAGAGGTACCTATCTGTGCTTTATAACTTTACGCCTCTTGACAGTTAGCCAGGACAGTTGCCCACCTCACACATTCACAATACAACTCCTTGTCTGCAGAGAGTTGTTCAATACGAGTGGTCGCCTAAATTTGTTACACGTGTAACAAGATTGACACTCAGCAGTTGGACAGCTTCCAGTAGAAACCTTTTTATGTGAAAACGTTGCGGTATCACCATGTTTTCAGAAGGGTTTTCCGGGTTAAAAGCATTCTTTTTCAGATCTCGGAAGATGATGCTCTTTTTTGTGTGGTTCATCCTTATTGTAGTGCTGATTTTTATATGGATTGTTGGTGAAAAAATCAATGACAGGGCTGTGGGAGTCTCAGCCATTGTCTGTGGAGGATCTACCTTCCTTTTTTGGAACTACAGAGAAAAATTGTCTGAAATAGTTAAATTTACAATGAGTCCCAGAAAAAAATTCGTTTTAGTGGGCAGTCTGGGTGCAGTCTGGGCTGAATTCGTATTTTGGTTCTTTGAAAAAATATTCGGTGCTTCAGGAGTGGCAGCATCTCCTCATTTAGGGTTGGATCTTTTGATTACTATGCCCTGGTATATGATAATGCTTCTCTTGATGTTTAAAGCGGAAACGAAATACCATTACTCGTATACTGAAATTCTTCTTTTGGGAGGCGTATACGAATTGGGAGCAGATGGCATATTCGCACAGTTGCTGGAAGGGTTAACATTGCCTAACTTGTTCTTGGTAATAATGGTAGTACCCTTATTTGTGATTGTCTATTCTGTTATCGTGTTGCCACCCTCGTATGTACTGCGGAAGGAAATTGATGCCATGAGAACGAAGCACCCAAAAGGTGACCACAAGTACCGGTACGGATTACTCCCGCTTTTGGGGTTGATTCCTTACGCTTTCTATGTGATTTTTCTACTACTGGTAATTCTTGTTCTGGCCTTGTGAATATGAATTGTGCTGACAATGAAAAGTTAAAGAAAAGAGTCCAATTGCTGTTCTGTTACACGTGTAACAGCAAGATACGTGAAGAGGAAGAGGAATAAAAAGGTACAAGTAGAACAAGAGATGGCGGGATTGTCAAATATTCGGGGGATGGAACCTTTCAAACTCGATAAATTTCCTTTTTATAGAATTTTAAGTTCGCAAATGATAGAACATATAAAATGTTACACGTGTAACACAATTTCCTCCAAAGACTGGACAACCCCGAGATAGTAAGTAACCTGTTACACAACGGGAATCAGCTTCACCTGCGGATACCCTTCTGATCCATCCATTTCAATAACGTACAACCCAGTTTCAGGGTGGACACCGTACATGACTGCAGTTCCGAAAAATGACCGGAACCTGAAATAGGTTTCTGCTAGGTTAATGACCTGTTCTACCACTTCCAGCCCTGGTTTGGCTAAAGCAATCTGCAGATCACCAGAGTTCTTTAATTTTCTCACCGTTTCTCCCATCTTTTTTATAGTATTCTCCACGCCACCATACAATTCTAGTGTATCCAGTGCTGAATAATCCTGAATAGGGTTGCCATTTTTCTCTCTCAATTCCTTAACCACTTTCTTCCAGATATTGTATCTCTCCTCGGAAGTACCTTTCACCGGAACGATATATGGTTCATCAGCTTCTTCAATGCCGTACACACCGACGCGCACGTATTGATCCCAGGTTTCTTCTCCCACGAAAGGTATTGATAACTCCCTGATTTTCTGCGGACTCACTCCCTCTCCTGCCACGAGAACTACACCTCTCTTTTGTGCCAAAAAGTTGAATAAACAGCACCTCCAAAGGTATCCTTCTGCTGATCGGGAAACATCAAACTGTTCCTCAAATAGGTTCAAGGCTCCTTTTCTGAAGCCCCCTCCCAGTATTTTGTCCAGATCTTCACATCCTGTGGAGAAGTGTCTTTCTGTATCTGGTATGGGCTTCCATGGCTGAGGATTTTTAACAGGGTTGGCTCTGAACCTGCCGAAACTTCGAAACATGCCGTGCTGGAGCGTAAATATGTACTGGGGCTGATGGACTAAGATACCTCGCAGCTTTGTCAAATGAATAATTCTCAACCGTCTGTTCTCTACTTTTGTCTGTTCTAATTCTACCACGCCGTCCATTAAAAAATCTAACCGAGTCTCTTCTGGATTCTCTCCCACCAGTATCAAGTTGGTCTGTGTCTCCTTACAGAGTTCTATTACTGCTTTTTCCATGCGCTCCTCATGAGCGTGCAGTTGCGAGAGTACAGCATCCCAGGAGTCTATCACTACTATAGGGTTTTGTAACTGTGCTATCCTCTCGTACAAGGCTACTAAGAAATCCTCTTTTGAGCCGTACTTGATAACGTCTGAAAGATCTCTTTCTTTGACAGCAATCTTCTCCTTGAGCGGATTGGTAGCATCAATAATGTTATCCCTGGAGAGCTGTTCTGCAATCCATGGACAGTCAGTGTACAAATCATCGGGCCTCGTCCGGGTGGAGAGGTAGATACCGTCCTTTTGACATGCTTTTATCAGAGATAGGGAAAGAATAGTCTTTCCACTGCCTGCTCTCCCTTTAATGAGGAGAGTTCGTCCTCCCTTCTTGTTCAAAAAGGATAAAATCTCCTGCGGCATATCTATCATTGAAGTTCATTTTCCGTTTGGCTTAAAAAGGTTATCCTTCCTGTGAACATTTTTTTCCAACTATCTCATTGCTACAGTGCCCCTCTGGTTGTAGATTTTCTGAATGTCGTGGAATCGTCAGTTGTTCTGTGATTTACCCCTTATTCGCTAATGCACAAGGGTGAAAGCTTTCATGAACGGGACTCGTGGGGGTACATATCCTGTAAATCCAACAGTATCAACCTAGTAACCCCTTTTGCTGCAGTCTCTTTTTCACGAGAGGATACAGCATAACGTGCTCTTCTTCTAAAAAGAAATGTGAAGAAATAAGGGAGAGTCTTTCTTTTAACTCTCGTACATGTTCGGGAGAGGAAAAGGAGACCATTGCTGCTGGATGGCAGGACACATTATGATCTTTTAACACTTTTAAGGCACGCAATTGAAGCTTGAACCCTTCAGGTGGCAGCCCAGTAAGTACTGCAAACTCTTCTTCGCACGTTCCTTTTAAAGAAACACGGACGTGCACATTCTGGTACTGGGAGAGTAACTCTGCATAGTTGTTATCGATGAGGACTCCTGATGTTTCCAGAATAAATGAGTAACTGGTTTCATCAATGTGTTTTAACACTTTAATCAAATGATTCTGTCCTACAGTGGGTTCGTTCCCGCTGATTCTTAACTGATTGAACCCTTTTTTTCGGGCAATTCTATCCAGTTGTTGAAAGACCTGTTGAGGAGTGTACCACTTTCCTGCTTTTCCTGGATGATCGCGAGGATAGCCGCTCCAGCAGAAGACGCAGCGCAACGGGCATCCCACACAGTCTGCTGTGGCAATGCCGCCGTAGAAGGGAGCGGGGCGGAACCGGTAATACTTCTTTTTGGTACCATTGACCACTATTTCTTCTATCGTGCGGGCGTGTTCTTCAATTGGATGCATGTGGGTAGAGACGCATCAAAGTTTATAAAGGAACAGTACTAAAAAGGGGAAACATTAATAAGGAAGAAATACTATGAGAATAGTAACTTATGTAAAGAAGAGAAAGATTAATAAGGAAGAAGTACTATCATGATAGTAACTAGGTGATGATAATGGCTCTCAAATTTCGCCGAGAAAAACCAAAACAACTCCAGCAAGTGGAAAAGCAAGAATTGAAATTTGGACCTCCGGTTAACGTTTTTGAGGCTGGAGGTGTTCAGCTTGCATCGCCCCTGTTGGATCAGGATGTGCTGGAAATCCCACTGCACAAGCTGAATATCACCTACCCCATTAACCCACCGTACGCGTACGTGAACGTTCACTACGATGATAGAATCAAGGAAATGTTCTATCGGGTGATTGAACCTGGATTGAGCAGGGAAGAAGAGAAACGGATGATTCAAATCAGCACTATTCTGCAGGAAACTATCAACATTGATTTCAAATCTTTGGATGAGGGAGGACTCCAGGACTACATACGAAGAGAGGTGAACAATGTTATTAGAAAGTACAGAATGCGCATGGACAGACCGAGCTATGAGCGGTTGACCTACTACATAGCCAGAGAATTCATTGGATACAACAGAATAGATCCTATTTTAAGAGATCCCAACATTGAGGATATTTCCTGTGATGGACCTGGAATCCCCATTTATATCTTCCACCGCCACTTTGAGAACCTGCAAACTAATGTGATATTCAGGAACCCAGACGAGCTGGACTCTTTCAACATCAAATTAGCTCAACGGTGTCAGAGACATGTCTCCATTGCTGAGCCTTTGCTAGATGGGTCACTGCCTGATGGGTCCCGTGTGCAGCTCTCTTTGGGAAGGGAAGTGACTATGCATGGGTCCACATTTACCATCAGAAAATTCAGGGAAGATCCCTTAACACCGCCGGATATGATATCCTTTGGTACTTTCTCTGGTTCCATGCTGGCTTTAATGTGGTTCTTTCTAGAAAAAGGGGTATCTGTACTGATAGCAGGTGGAACAGCTTCCGGGAAGACCACCACCTTGAACTGCTTACTATTGTTTATTAAACCTGAAGTGAAAATTGTCTCCATTGAAGACACTGCTGAGATTAATGTCCCCCACCAGAACTGGATTCCTGCAGTCACCAGGGCTGGGTTCGGTCCTATCACGTCCACAGGAAAACGAATGGGTGAGGTGGACATGTTCGATCTGCTGAAAGCTTCTCTACGGCAGAGGCCAGACTACATCATCGTAGGGGAGGTGCGAGGAAGAGAAGCCTACACCTTGTTCCAGGCCATTGCTACTGGGCACGCTGCCTTGGGTACGATCCACGCAGATTCTCCCCAGGGTGTGGTGCACCGTCTGGAATCAGAGCCCATTAACTGCCCCCGTATCTTGATCAAGAACTTGGACATCATTTTACTGCAAGCAAGGGTCAGACTGCGCGGAAAAATTACCCGGAGGATTACTGATATTGTAGAAGTGGTGGATTTAGATCCCTCTACTAAAGAGGTCATCACCAACACAGTATACGAGTGGAACCCTTTTGAAGATAACTTCAGGTTCACCGGAAGGAGCTACCTTTTAGAGCGGTTGGAAAAAGAAAAGGGTATGTCCATGGAGGATATTTTGAAGGAGATTGAGAGAAGAAAACAGATCATCAACTGGATGCACAGTAACCAGATCAGGTTCTACAAAGATGTGGGCGAAATCATTGGAGAATACTACAAAGATCCTGAGGCAGTTATGGCTAAAATCGAGGGAACTGCATGAATGTTGCTTTAGCACTTTCACGGATGGCCTACAAACTTTTCGGGCCGATGGTGGACCCTGTATTTGGTAAATCAGCGTCTATGCGGCTGAGCATTCGGAAAGCTAACATTCGTATCACTGTGGGAGAGTACTTCTCGTATGCTGCATTAGTGACTATGATTATCACCCCCATGATGGTGGTGTCGGTGGCTATGTTCATGGGAATGTTAGGTAAGGAAGGCATGGCGATCACCTTGGCAGTGGTGATCACCTTCTTTTTGACACCCCTTTTTATGTTTGTCTTCTTCTACATATACCCCAGTTATCTGTCAGATTCACGGAAACGGGCCATCGATTCCAAACTACCTTTTGCAGTTCCCTACATGGCAGCCATGGCTGGGGCAGGTGTCCCCCCTGACGCGGTGTTTGACTCTCTGGCCAGATCCGACTTGTACGGGGAAATTGCAGAAGAAGCCAAGAATATAACGAGGGACTGCAAGTTCTTTGGGAGGGATATCGTCACTGTATTACATGACTATACTAAGTTGACACCTTCCAGGCGGTTTTCCGAATTACTGATGGGTATAACCACCACAGTGCGGTCAGGTGGAGACTTGAAAACGTACTTGCACAACGAAGCTGAGAACATGATGGTGGAATACAGACAGATGATGAAAGATTTTGCAGAGAATTTAGGGTTGTTTGCTGAGAGCTACATTACTATCCCCGTTTTTGGGACCATCTTTTTAGTGATTGTCATGTCGGTGATGACCATGATGGGAGGAGGAAGCATTGGTCCTTTAGAGATGAGCGACATGATGATCTTGGTAGTGTACGCTGGTATACCTGGGTTATCAGTTTTGTTTTTGCTGCTGATCGATTCAATTATACCGGAGGAATAATATGGCAAAAGAAGGTACTCAAAGTCAGTTTAGTGCAAAAAACATCGTATTGATAGCTGTCCCTGGAGTCGTTGCTATGCTGCTGTTCTTATATGATTTTTTTTACTACTTTGGACATCCTTTTTTTGATGATCTGGTCCTCTTTTCTTTCTTGATCGGAGTAACCCCTTTTGCAGGGGGTAAATTCATTGAATTTCGCAGGATGCGGAAAATGGAAGAGGAATTTCCCAATTTTCTGGCTGATGTATCCTCGGGAGTGGATTCAGGGATGAGCATTCCCCAAGCCATATACGTGACCAAGGACAGAGAGTACGGGTTGTTAAACAAGGAAATCAGTAAGATGGCTAAGCAGATTTCGTGGGGTATCCCCTTCGAGAAAGTGTTCACCAGGTTTACAGAAAGGACCGACAGCCCATACATTGAGAAGTTAACCTATTTGATCATTGAGGCGAACAAAGCGGGAGGAGATATCCGGGAAATTCTGGGAGCTGCCGCCAGGAATGCGCGGGAATTGAAGAATATTGAAAGAGAAATTGGAACCATGATAAAACCGTACATCTTGATTTGTTATATCACGTATTTCGTGTTTTTAATTGTCATACTAATTCTGTACAAGACCTTTATTTTACCCATGGCAGGAGGAGCGAGCGGATTCATACAAGCTGCCTTCTCCCCCGAGGAGTTTACCACGCTGTTTTTTCGGATGCTGATGCTTCAGGGGTTGTTCATTGGGTTGGCTGCTGGAAAAATGGCTGAAAAGAAAATCATAGCCGGGTTGAAGCATGCTATTATACTGATCGTTGTAGGGTACGTCATGTTTAACGCGGTAGCAGAATGGGGGTTAATCTAGTGGTTTGAATGCTGATCGAAGCCTTCACTGCAGTATGCCTGGGATATGGTTCGTACAGGGATGTGAAGACACGGGAGATCCCCGATACGTTGTGGTTAATTATGGGAGGCGTAGGAGTTGTTCTCAGGTTGTTCGATCATCAGTGGAAGGTCATGGGTGTCAGTGTGGGGGTTGCCCTTCTACTGGGAGCTGTACTTTTAGTGTCAGGACTCTTTGGGGGGGCTGACATCAAGGCATTTATAGCATTGTCGTTGCTTGTTCCTCAGTACCCGGGGGCTGCAGTTGTGCTCCCTGTGTTTGTGGTGAGCGTGTTTAACAATTTGGCAGTTATCAGAGTCATAGAAATTCTGGTGGTTTTCTTTTACAATATTGTAAAGGGTAACTGGTACAAGGGAGACATTCCACAATGGAAGAAAATTCTCTTGTATATGACAGGATTTCCCATGAAGAAAGAAAAGGTGGACTACCGCTTTCTTCCTCTCCAAGATCTCCAAGGAGACATTCATTTGGTGCCAGATATAGATACAGATATAGAACAATTCAAAAAAGAGTGTACATTAAAAGAAATCTGGGTTACCTACGGTTCTCCCTTAATTGCTTATATAACAGTTGGCTGTTTCATTGCTTTCATAAAGGGGGATATTCTGCTCCAGTTAATGATGCATTTTGCGGGCTCTTAGAAAGGTTACCACCTCATCAGATGCTGGCGGGTTCAGGAGCACCAGTGTTACACGTGTAACAACAATTGAAAGATTCTTGAGAAAAAATGGTGGTCACAAAGTAGATAATGACTGTAAAGAGAGGGCATGGGGTGAGAAGCTTTTGTATTGCTTAGTATTTTACTTTGATTTCTCTCATCAGAAGTCCATTTTTCATATAAGGGGGTGAAATCCATAAATTTCGTTTACAGTATCTCTTGGGACGTATCTTTTCACAGTTTTCTCTCATGGAAGACTGTGCAGTATCACCAAATGGTGGTTAACCCGAAATATATAAAAGCCTCAAAAAAAGGAGGAATGGTGGTCACATGTTAGATGTCATTGATATAAAAAAACCTGAAGGTATAGAATGTATCATTGGCCAGGGAAATTTTTCCATATTTACTGTGGATGATCTGGCTTTAACGTTAAAAACGACTGTTCCTGGAATTGAATTTGGTATTGCCATGAATGAGGCCAAGCCCAAGTTAACCAGAGTTGAAGGGAATAGCAAAGTGTTAAAAGAGTACGCGGGCAACGCATGCTTAGCCATAGGGGCAGGCCACGTCTTTGTGGTAATGATGCAGAAGGCATATCCTATAAATGTATTGAACACAATAAAGGGGTATCCTACCACCTGTACAGTGTACGCCGCTTCTGAGAACCCGCTGCAAGTTGTGGTGGCGAAAACGGAACTGGGGAAAGCAGTCATTGGTGTGGTGGACGGGACAGCAGCAGAATCGGTAGAGACAGAAGAACAGAGGCAGGAAAGAAAGGATATACTCAAAAAGATAGGATACACATGAAAAAGCTTTTCATCATTTTTGTCCTTTGTGTATGCGTGTCGTCAGTGGGAAGTGTTGAGGATGAAGTAAGTATAGAGAAAGCCACGGCCCACGTGTATGAGCTGGTGGAGTATTCCCCGCGACTGGCAGGATCAGGGACTGCAGATGACGACATCATCGGCGGAGGGTATTCTGCTGCTTTGTACATAGCCAAAACGTTGGAAGAGTATGGGTATCACGTTGAAATTGAAGAATTTTCATTTACCACCTTTCAAATTACAGAATTCGTACTTATTGTTGATTTTGATGGAGATTTTTCCACTTTTGATCAGTTAAATTTGACTGATAGGACGATTCCCCCCAGGGTAAGGTATTTGGACATTTCTTACGATGTGGTGGCTCCTCTAGGGTTTTTAGATGACATTACTATTGAAGGGACCATACCTGTCTTTGACTACTGGTTGTACTACGATCCAGCATATGCTGATGTGACAGGGCATGCCAGCATCAGTTTAGTGTACAAAGAGGATGAGCCTGCTTTTTCATGCCGCTTCAGGGAGAGTTTCTCAATTTCGTATGAGGATTATGTAGTGCTCAAAGAGAAGAGGATGCCTGAAACAGTGGTGTGGGTGAAGTTTTCCTCTCACACAGAGAAAGTGAAAGGATACAATATTGTGGGTGTAAAGGAGGGTGGACAGAACAAGGTTATTCTCACTGCTCACTACGATTCAGTCTACACTGATGGTGCTATAGACAATGGGTCAGGGGTGGCAGCACTGCTGGAAACTGCCCGCGTCCTAGCTGATAAGTGGACAGATGCTACACTTTGGTTTGTCTTTTTTGATGCTGAGGAAATAGGTCTGTTAGGATCTGAAGCGTTTGTTGATTCCCATAGTCATGAACTATTGCCAGGTGTGTGCATTAATGTGGACAGTATTGCTTCAGGGGATACCGTGTACATAGGAGGGTTACCGAGATATGAGGACATGTGGGCTCCATATTACCGTACAGATCCTGCCATTGATGCGTATGTGGCTGGTATTGCTGAAGGGATACTGGGTTACACTCCTGAGAGGTGGTATTTAGAGGATGTGGGAGGATACTCTGATTTTGTATCATTTACTGAGGTGGGTGTACCTTCCACAGATGTGACTACCATGGATAAGGAAGCTGTGAAGTTTCCTGCTGTTTCAGAGGAGAAGCTGTCAGATGATGCGACTGTGTGGTTACGGGGAGGGAAAACTGTTTACTACCACGAGGACAGAATGAGCAAGATTATTCCGTACATTCATACAGGGTTTGATGATGTAGACCACTTTGATGAGGAGCTGTTCTACAGTGCCACCAAAGTTGTTGCAGAAGCAGCCTACCGGTTGAGCAAAACATCTGAGGGGCAGGTTGAACCTGTTCACGTTATTGTGGTTGGAGTGGCTGCGGTGATAGTGGTGGTTATGTGGTATGTGGTGAGGCCGCGAATGAAAAAGGATATGTGAGATTTAAGGAAAAGCTCC
>Ga0209636_10000547_pt1 | contig 37177 bp, 44 predicted proteins | sample DeeMarSWOR152_54_FD_187464 | JGI IMG/M metagenome (GOLD analysis project Ga0209636, IMG submission 187464) | Marine sediment microbial communities from White Oak River estuary, North Carolina - WOR-1-52-54 (SPAdes) (version 2) | ecosystem: Environmental > Aquatic > Marine > Intertidal zone >... | reverse complement strand
TGACGACATAAAAAAATATGTAAAATCAGACATTTTCTGGACAATCAATGCAAGAGAAGCGGCTGAAGATGCAGACATTGTGGTGACCGATACCTGGATCAGTATGGGAGACCCGGAATACAAAGATGAAGAATCGCGAAAGAAGAAAATTGAAAAGTTCAGCCCTTACCAAGTAAATGCAGATCTCGTTGCCCATGCCAAGAAAGACTACTATTTTATGCACTGTCTTCCTGCTTATCGGGATTTTGAGGTAACACCGGAGGTTATCGACGGGCCTCGATCGCTAATCTACCCTGAAGCACACAATCGGCTGCATGCTCAAAAAGGTGTGATGGCTCTGCTCATGAAATAGTTCTATATTTTCACCCTTGTTTATTTCATTTTTCAGCAAACTCAGACGTAATTTCACCTTTTGAGCGCTTTTTTTACTGCTTCTGCATGAACTTTTCCTGCATCATGAATTGAGCCAAGAGGCCCCTTAGATGATTGGCAGTGGTACTGGGCGAGCAACCCTGCTTTGGTGTACGCTTCTTTTGCAGGAACTCCCACCAAGTTCTCAGCGACAAAATCGGCTGCCCCACACCGTGTGTGTCGTACTACTTCCACCTCACAGATTCTACCATCTTTAGTTGTAATATGGAACGAAGGTGTTCCAAATTCTTCTCTAAACACAGAAAGAATCTTGTTTTCAAAAGGAGGAATCACGCAACACGGGCTCAGCACTCCCACCAGAAAGTTTCCATACACATGGTACCCGGGAGGTAATGGTGCTTCATGGTGAGGCATCAACAGCACTTTCTCCGATGACTTCAACACATTGATGATATCAAGATTGACATCAGGATGCATAACATACGAAAGTATGAGATCACAGTTTTCAAAGTCTGGCAGTGATATCTCTCCCTCTTCCAAAATTGGAGGTAGATCCCCTTTCATTTCCCATGTCTGACTAATTACGTTCTTTTTCCCGTATTTTTCTATTATTTCTTGAACTCCCGTGCCGTATTCTCCTCGAGTGAGAAGGCAGACCCGATTCATCAAAGACGATTGAATCTGCAGTATAAATGATTTACTATCACTGCCCAGAAAGATAGTTCATACACAGGTACCGGTCCTCATTAGGAGCATTTCTTGTGTGTAAAAAGTGAAGGGACTTTTACAGGACATTAAAAGTCAAATATACTGAAAAGGAAGCAAATAATGACTTGTTAAAGCGAAAACTATATAAAGGAGAACACCAAAAAGATAATGCCCAAGACAACGCCTCAGTCTCTCATTCGTTTTGGGGTCGTGCCGGAAGGTGAAGAAAACTTCATTTCTGCGGCCCCTTTTCCTTTTTTGGAAATTTCTCTTCTCCAAGAAATTGTGCAAACGTTGCTGTGCAGAGATGGGTTATGCAGGATTAGATTGCCACGCTGTTATTCCTGATGTCTTTTTTGCATTGTCACTTTCCAGACCACTACCAGAATCAAGAAAACACCAAGTAATGCCCCTGTGTAAAGGATTTCCTTCTGTAAGTCTTTTCCTGCATTTTCAGGCCCTTCTACAGTTTCTTCTTTTTCCTTTCCCTTTCCCTGTTCCTTTTCCTGTTCTTCTTTTTCCATTTCCTGAGCATATCCAGTCATGGGGACGAAACTCACATCGCAAATATGTTTGGTATAAAGCTCACCATCTCTCTTCTCCACCAGGGTCAATGCCTGGTAGTACAGTGGGTTGCCCAAGGGAAGTACCAATCTCCCACCCTCCTTTAACTGCTGAATCAATGGAGAGGGTATGTGGTCTATGGCTGCAGTTATCATGATAGCATCATAGGGGTGATGTTCTTCCCATCCGAAGTACCCATCTGCATTTTTTACCGTGACATTGGTGTATTCCAGTTCCTGTAACGTTTTTTCAGCTCTTTGTGCCAGTTCGGGAACAATCTCTATGGTATACACATGGCCACTGATTTCAGCCAGCACTGCAGCTTGATACCCTGAACCAGTGCCAATTTCTAAGACTGTTTCATTTCCTTGAAGGTCTAAGGAAGAGGTCATCAAAGCCACCACATAGGGCTGGGAAATGGTCTGTCCGTACCCGATGGGGAGAGCGTAGTCAGCATATGCTTCATCTTGTAGATCTTCAGGTACAAATAAGTGCCGGTGAACAGTTAACATGGCGTGAAGCGTTTCTGGGTCGGTGATTCCTCTGGAGATAATTTGCTTGTCTACCATTTCTTCTCTTTTCCGTGTGAAATCATCACAGAGCACAGAAGAGAGCAGTAAGAGAATAGCCACTGCTGGCAGAATTTTTCTCATAGTCTTCCATAGAAGAGGACACATAAAAAGATTTCTGGATGTGTGGAGTAACTGGTTTATTTCCTCTAATGTTCTATCTACTAGATGAGAATAAATGATTTATCTACTCTACTCTGTACATGAACTGAAGCTGGCCAGGAAATGAAATGCAAAAGCACAGATTACAGTACTCTGAAAACCAGAGTACAAAGCACAATGATGGCAATCTCAGGCTGGAACAATGCAAAACAGGTACAGGAACCCTCCTTCTGTATAGCAAATCTTTAAATAGTTTCTCCCAATCACTATACTATGAAAATCCTAAAGGTTACCCTCATTATCCTTTTGATGTGGGCAGTTACCTATCCAGTCACTGCCACCACACTGACCGTAAAGGTAACTGATATTAACGGGGACCCTATTGAGGGAGCTACAGTCAAGGTAGCTTACGATGTGCAGGAAACTGATGCTGATGGCGTGGCCGTCATTGAGATTCCCCAACAGTATACAGTGCCCATCAGTCTAGTGGTCAGCAAAGAGGAGTATGAAAGCTATGGGGCTGTCCTCAACCCTCCCTATCCCACGTATTTAGAGGTGATCCTGTATTCTGTAGAGACAGACTACATCCGGGGCACCCTCTACTTTGATTCTGTGGACAATCCAGCAGGTGCTGGATATGTCATCGAGGTTTTTGACGCCCTCTTGAACGAGAGCGTGGGAATTGCAGTTACTGATGAGAATTCACAGTTTGAATTTGAGGTGAGTGTGGATAGAACCTGCTACCTGGTGGTAACTGAGTTTCCTGAACAGCGATTTGAAGCTAGCCCGGGTGATGATATTGATATGATAATAGAAACTGAACAACAGCCTAAAGCATCTCTCTTATTTCGAAGTGGGATCACCTTTAGACCCGGATCTATCATTGTGGTTGGCGCGGATGCTGCCCAGATGGATGGCGTTACCGCCCTCTTGGTGAGGAGCGCATTGTTATCCTGGATCGGGGAAGCAGATCCCCGAGTATCCCAGAAAGTTCCCTCATTTAAAGAGCAGTACGTAAACACCAGCAGCACTATTCTGGAGCAGTTAGAATCGGTGGATGTGGTAAATGATGACATGAACGTGGAGAAACAAGGATTTTTCACTGTCCTGGTGGGAGGGCCTGAAGTGAATATTACAATGCTGCGCTACAATACCAGGTTGTCCACCAAATTCATGGAGGATCGAACACTATCCAATAAATGGTACATACAGGAGCCGGGTGGATTTTCGTACAAAGATTCAGAGTATGGTATCATTGCTTTGATACCCATGTATCCACAATTAGATGATGGTGCAATTTACAGCATTACTGGAGGAGACAAGCGACTGTGCATGCTGGTGGTGGCCGGAAATGCACGAGAGGGGACATATGCTGCAGGGTTGAAACTGAAAGAGATCTTGCAGATGGGAACAGAAGGACGAGAGTTAATTAATGAACTGGATAAACTGTTAATATGGATCTTTCTGGGTGAAGAGCAGACCATTCAGCCAGTGACTATTATTGTAAAATACGTGGATAAGGAAACAGCCAGTATTGTGGATATCCTAGTGGGTTAATTCCTGTATGGGACTAAACAGAAAAAAATATTCTATTTTCACCTCTTTTTTTGGTTTCTTCAAATAAGATCATTTTTTTGTTTTCTGCTGGAGATGCCCATCAATACCCTCTTTGCTTATAAAATAGAAAACGATGCCTAGAAATACCAGCAAACAGATGAACGCATACAGGACGTAATCATACCTTTCATTGAGCTGAAAATCTATTACCATAATAATAAATAACAGAAATAATGGACGAACCATGTACCCATACATTCTGTTGGGGTTATCATCCTCAAAGTTAACCACAAGATAGAAAAAATTGGTAATAATTTGTGAACTGACAACAACTATGATAAGTTTTTTCACCACATACATGGCTAACGGTCTATTAAAGAGTAACAATATCAACAAGAGTAACCCCAGAAAGGTGTACGTTTCTATTTGTCTTAAAAATGGGGCTGCTTTGCCATGGCTGGCTTTCCCATTCACGCATATCATTCCTCCGTTAAAAATCTCATCTACCTCACATGCAAAAGATTGCCATGGCAAATCTTTTTCACAGCAGCATATCACTGAAACGGAGCATACTCTGGGAAATGAAATATTTCATATCATTCCACTTTTACATCCTTTAACATATTTAACAGTTATCCTTTATAAATCTTTCGGTCAATATTTAACGGTTTTAAAGGATTAGTGCATAGTGCTAAAGAATAAGCAAGTGGTGTATTAACAGGACTGTTACATTTTGCTGGTAATGCTGTATGTTGTGCCCTCATTCTTATAAGAGTTCAACGTTATAGAAATACATGCTGGACGACCTCTTCTTTCCCAAAACAGTGGCTGTTATCGGCGCATCCCAAAAGTACGGCAGATTAGGATACCATGTCATGCAGAATAATATCCATTTGAAGAATACATTATATCCTGTTCATCCTAAATACGATACAATTTTAGGGTACAAGACACACAGATCTGTTCTGGACATTCCTGAAGGCATTGATGTAGCCATCTCTGCGGTGGGTCCTGATAATACCTTACCTGTGGTAGAAGAATGTGCATCTGCGGGGGTCAAATTTCTCATTATTGTGACCTCTCGATTTGGGGAGGCTGCTCGATTCAAAGAAGGGAAACTATTAGAGCAGCGCATATTAGAAACAGCTCAAAAATCGGGCATGCGGATTCTAGGACCCAATTGTATTGGTATTGTGAATATTCCCTATTTGAACTCCACCTTTATTCCAGAATACAGCCCCTTCACTTTAGAGGGTATAACCATTCCCAAAAAGGGTAATATCAATATTATTTCTGAATCTGGTTCAGTCTCCGGATTGCTCACTGCCTGGCTGGCAGAACAGGGATTGGGATTGAACAAACTGGTAAATTACGGGAACGGCATCGATTTGGCAGCTACAGATTTCATGGAGTACTTCTTACATGACACAGACTGCGATGTTGTAGGGGCGTACGTGGAAGGAATCAGAAAGGGGAGACAATTTATCAATGCAGCTAAAGCATTGAACCAGAAAAAGCCGGTCATCATCCTCAAACCGGGAAGTGAACTCGCATCTAAAGCTGCCCAATCTCACACCGGAAGTATAGCCACCAATGATGCAATCTTTGATGCTGCGTTACGACAAGTTCACGTGGAAAGAGCCTGCACCTATGGGGAGTTCTGTTCAGCAGTGAAAACCCACTCCATGATTTCAGATAAGTATTTGCTGAAAGACCATTTTTTCTGTGCAGGTATCACCAATGCAGGAGGATTCAAAGTATTACTGGCAGAATCATTGAGACAGCGCCAGATTCCTGAAGCTGCGTTCTCTGCATTCTCCCCCCAGTTGGTGAAAGAACTGGAGAATATGCTTCCTGCAAATGTGACCGTTACCAATCCCCTAGATATTGTGGGGGATGTCACCTCTGAGACCTACTCCAAGGTCATGGAAACATTACTGCAGCAGGAAAATGTGGACTGTATCCTCAATATTCCCACCTTTGAGCCAGTCTCCCTGCAAGAAGAGCTGGTAAAAGATACTGCCATGTTAATGCTCAAGTATGGAAAACCCATTCTGGTGGCTTCTGTGGGCGGTGAATTAGCCAGAGTAATTGCCCACAAGTTCCAGAATGTATATATTCTCAATTTTTCAACGCCAGAAGAGCTAGCCTTTGCTTACCAGATTCTCAGAAAACGACAGCAGGTTCTCATGTCTAGTCCTCCTGTCTCAGGTTCTTGATAATCCTCTGCAACTCTTCAATCAATTCTTGCTTGTCACTGACCTCCCTCTCCAATTGGGCAACCTGCGATTCCAGAGTTGACTTGTCCTCTTTCAGTGCAGAAACTTCAGATTCCAGTTCATCAATTCTGGTGTACAACTCTGATTCTAAAGATACACGAGCCTGCTGCTCTGCATCCAAATCCGATTGGAGTGATCTATTCTCCTTGGTCAGTCGATCATATTCAGTTGCGAAATACGCAAGTCCAGCTGCAGATAGAATCAGTAATACAGAGAGCAAGGCCAGAGCCCATCCCCAGTTTTTGCTTTTCTCTCTCTTGTACTGTTTTTTCCATTCATCTCGTTCAATTTTGGTCTCCACCAATTGCTTTTCTAAGAGGAAATTGTCTTCTTCGTACCGTTTAGCAATTCTTTCCCATCGATCTGCCAGTTCAAAAGACTCTTCCATGAATACCCTTGCGATTGCACTATTTAAAGGTTTATGTTCTTTAGGGCCACAATCCCATTACAGGAGTTGCACAGATAGTACTCTTGTGTCCAGCATTCTCTGCACGCCCATCTCCCACATACTGCGCACTGCTTTAACTCCGAGATAGAATGAGAGGTACTGCACAGATCACAGACATACCGGGAGAAGGTAAGAGGGTCTTTTTCCGGGGGTTCGCCCTGCTTTCTTATGATCTGAATATCACGCTTTAACTGGGCATAGAGATCGAGGTCGTTTCCCTTATTTCCCCTTCCCTTTTCCTTTTCATTGCTATTTCTACTTTTGCTTTGGCTTTGGCTTTGATTTTTCTGTTTTGGCCAGATCCTTCTCAAGGACATCCAGTCTTTCCTCCAGGTTATCAAGGTTAGCTTTCATCTCTGTTGAAAATACTTTCAACTCTGCAGCCTTTGTTTCATCTTCTGATAATACAGGAGAGGTATCTCGTTTGAATCGGCGAAGTCGAGATCGGGTGACTAAAGACCATTCAGTGACCAAATCCTCAAATCGCTGATCTAAATACTCGTCAATACGGCTCTCAATAGGCCGGGTGACCACAACTCTCCCTGTTGTGTCCTTCAGCAGGTAGTAAAGCACAAGAAAGAGAATCCCTACAACAACCAGCACCAACAAAACTTCAGCCGCAGTCATTGCAGACCCTCCTTGATCTTTTTAAGACGTGCTTCTAACTCAGTAAGTTTTTCAGATGCATGGACCTCAAATTCTGCCAGAGGATCTATCTCCCGCTCCAGAGCTGAAATTCTCCGCTTGATGTCGGTGATATCTCTGGTGGTGGTCAGCTGCCACTCCTCCATCAAATGTTCCATATTTCTGTCTACATATCGATCAACGTAATCATCCACCAATCTCATTCCATCCCCTCCAGCTCTCTCAGTTCTGCGTCTAAGGCAGATGCTCTTTCTTCAAGGGTTGTTTTTTCCTTGTACAGGTGAGTTATTTCTGCACTCACTTTTTCCAGCCTGTGTTCAACGTCGCGCAACTCATAATCTGTCAATAGCTGCCATTCTTCAATAATTTCCTCAAAGTGGACATCAAAATATCGATCCAACGTCCGGGTCAAAGTGGGGATTCTTCGCTCTACAGAATGTGCAAACTCAGAAACACTCCTCACATAGGGAGAACCTCTGTATTCTCTAACTGGATACATGATTTCACCTTATTTTTTTCTCCTCTTTCTTTATTTTTTCCAGCAGTTTTTCCAGTTTGCCCAGTTTCACGTAATTCTCCAAGCGTTTCAGCCTGGCTTCCACTATTTTCTCCCGGGCAAAAATGTCAGTGTCCAGTGCGAAATTCTCTTTATCAATCTCTCTCAAAGCACCCATCTGCTCTGATGACAATCTGGTAAAAGGATATCCTCTGGAAAGCATGTCCTGCTGTAATATTTTGAGTTTTTCCTTGTCCACCTGCAGTTCCAGTTCTTTGGTACCGGTGCGCATCAACCGGAATTCACGGATAATCAAGTAGGTAAAGAGTAACACGATAATGATAATCCCTGTGGTAATGAGCTCCTCTCTGGTTAAGACCAGGTCCAGCTGCATGCTAACCCTCCAGCATTTTCATGCATTCACGGAGCCCTTCTTCCTTTCCTACAAGATACACAATGTCCCCCTTTACCAGCCTGGTATCTCCTTTGGGAATAATGATCTCTTTATTTCTCTGAACAGCTGAAATGACCACGTCTTCAGGTAAATCTAACTCCTTTATGAGGCTATCTGCAACAGTATCTGAAGAAACAGTGGCTGTCTGAATACTTCCCTTGCATTCTTCCAGCACTTTTTTCAGTTTTGCTTCTTCACCAGGTTTTAACCGTTCAATAACAGATTCAGTTGCTTTGGACAGCCTTTCTCTTACTGGGGATTCTGTAATTCTGGCGTACGCTTCTCTGGCTGCACCTTCCACCTTTTCAGTTGCTGGAGTAACTTCTTTCTTGATTCTGGACACTGTTTCCTTGGTAGCACCTTCAATTCTTTCGGTGACTGGAGCAGCTTCTTCCACAATTCTCCCGTATGCTCCTGCTGCTTTTTCCTTGACTGTGTCTGCGGCCCGTGCAGCTGCTTCGCGTGCCTCTCCCACCTCCTTTTTGACTGCCTCTCCTACCTTTTCAGCTTCTTCAGAAACACGTTCTGCTGTCTCTTCTGCTTCCTTCTTAATTCTTTCAGCTAAAGGAGGCTTTTTTCTGATAACCACAACATCCTCTTCAGCCATTCCAAGAGCTGCTAAATCTTCTGCACTCAATCGGATATACCCTTCTTCTACCATAGAATCAGCAAACAAGGTGACTGTCACAGATTTGCTTACAGCTTCATTGACGATTTCCAGTTTGGATTCCTCCCGTACACCAAGCTGTGAAAGCATTGCAGTGTGTAAACGAGCCCGACCGCGACTCGGAACCGCCCGTTTTCGAATCTTTAATCTTACTTCGTCCATACCTGAGCATAGTTTCAATTCTTAAATACTTTTGTGTATTACACGGCCTTGGGATAAAATTCATAATCACTCCTTGAGGATTATGACATAAGCTCTTCTTTCAACATATTTCCTTGGAGCACCAACTTTCGCACTGGTTCCAAAGGGGGTTAACAAAGAGAAGAGCACAAGACGCTCTTAAAGACCTGGAAGGAACAGATGAGTCACCTATCACCAATCACCAATGTAAAGTGAGAAATCTCAAATTTTGCAAACCTCCAATAACCATATTAAAATGGAATCCTTCAGTGAGAACATGACATCAGACAATGATAATGGCAATGCAGAAGCTGAGCTCATGTTTCAACTCCTAGACTTTGCACGTCTTCATGGAAGAAAGATCACTGAAGAACAAATGGAGCAATACGACGAAAAGGCTCAGACAGCTCTCAAAAAACTCATAGCAAGAGAATATTTCCGAAAAGTCAAAAAGAAAGGTCCTGAATTCTATTCTATTACCTCCAAAGGGTTAAACCTTTTCAAAGACAAAAGAAAAAGGGGAACAGTCCTGGAGGATCTAAAAGAACAAATTCTCGAAAAACTTCGTGATACCATAGGTGAACTTGGGATGAAGCCCTGGGAGGTTATGTTTCACATCATTCATGTCATTGGGAATAGACAACCCATACCCACTGAAGGAGTCATCCAGTATTTCGAGGGACAATTCCCAGATTTAAAAGGAACATCCAAACCCAACATCTATCGGAATCTGCAGCGACTGAGAATGAAAGGGTACATTGAGTATGCAAAAATCCTCTTCAAAGACCAGAGTCCTTATATTTTGTCTGAAAAAGGAAAGGAGATCTTCAAGATGACAAAAGCTGATGCAGCGCAGAAATTGCGTACTGTTGAAGAGTGGGATACTGCTCTCAAGAAAATTTTACAGAGAATAGATGAGGAAAAAAAAGAAGACGAAGAAGCCCTCTTTTACACGTTGGATTACTCTATTCCCCAATTGAATGGTCAACAGTTGATGTGGGTTTTGTACACCCGGGGGAATGTCTACGAATTAAAAGGAGCGTTGGATAAAGCAGAGGAAGCATATCTGCGCATGGAAGGAATCTCAGAAGAAGTAAAAGACCATAAAGGAAGAGCATATGCTTTAAAGGGGCTGGGAAATGTGGCTTTCAAACAGGGAAAAAATGCTGTGGCTGAACAGTACTACAAAAGATGCCAGAGAATTGCTCACCATTTGCAGGACAATCTGTTGCTGTCTGACCTTTTGAATAACCTGGGTTCCTGTTCCTACCTGGATGATGATGTGGATGGAGCGCTCGAACTCTTTGAAAAAGCCTTAGAGTTAACAGGAGATGATAAATCCAGGAAAGCATCCACCTTATACAATGAAGGGTTGTGCTATGCCCGGAAGGAAGATTTAGAAAAGGCCAAGGAGTTATGGTTTGAAAGCCTGAGCCTGTACAAAACCCTGCAGGAAAAAACAGAGATCAAAAGGGTACAGCACAACCTCAGAGAGATTGATAGAAAGGAAAAGCGAGACTACCTGGAAGACAACTACCGAAAGGTCAAACAGATGGGTACAACAGAAGAGATCAAAAAAGCTTATATAGCACTGGTCAGATTTACAATGGATGATCTCAAAGGAGGGGGTTAACATGGACAGTGACACAGATGTGTATAGGTATATAGACAACGTCTACACGTACTCACAGAAGTTTATGGAGAAGGAATATCCAGATGAAGCTCCCTATTTTGATATTGCGTGGGAGATTTTTGAAGAGATTTTACGTGGGGGCAAAGACAGCAGCGATACCTTGGATTTAAAAGGCCCAATGGTGAGACTCGAAGGTGGCGATACAATCATGGCCCCCCTGGTGATAAAAGCGTTCTATATTCTCTTTGGCGAACTTGGAGAAAAAATCGAATCAGGAAACCCTGGAGTCCTTACATCAGCAAAAAAGATCCTCTCTGAACACAAATTTCCTTCCGAGTTCTCAGAAAAGGCAATAGATTTTATCCTGAAGTACAAAAATGACTGATGCCCCTCCTGAAAGACAGCCTGAGTGACAGGTTAACCCATTTCTGCGAGGTGACCATAGAGTCTGTAATATCGCCTCCTTATTCCTTAATACTTCATTATTCTTTACGGCATGCCTCACCACGCGTGGGGTGGTTTTGTTTCCTGAAATGCTAAGTAAAAATCATAATATTTATGATCAACGATATAAAGGGAAGAAACACTGAAGAGAACAGTTTAATTATCGTATTTGTCTTAAACGGCCATTCGACCATGGACAATATCCTATTAGATACGTCCAAAAGGAGATGCGTATGTATTGTTTCTTCTAAGTTCATTTCACCTTCTATTGAAGCCAAAGAAATCCTATCTAAAATTCTATTTGTTCTTATTCCCTTTTCTTGCTTTAGCTTTTTATGTATGGGCCACAATGGGTAAAAGAATCCAAACAGAATGAGCACTACTACTACCATTACTACCATCCCTTTGATCAGCAATACATGGAATTGCTGATTAATATGCCACATCGCTGCAAAAGGAACTGCTACCCCAAGTGCAACCCCTAAGTATGTTGATGAAAGAATCATTTCTCCAAAAATCTCCGTTCCACCCATTTCTTTTAATATATCTATTTTTAGAGGAGTATGTTTGGCAACCAATCCCACCAGTGCAGTTGTTCCCATGATGAACCATGCAAGATTTCCCATAATGAAATAAATCAAAAACCACCAGGGAGTGCTCAAAATAGCTCCTCCACGACTTGTATAATAAACTGGATACCCCATAAATGGAGATTCGTAAGCAGCTGTATTTACCTTCAAAACAGTGTATATGTGCCACATAGAATAGATAGAAACAGAAACAAGACCGCATACTGTGGGATGTTTAACCCTGCGATAGGGGTGTCCAAATATGAATCCTCTGAGGGCTTCCTCATACTGCTTACCCTGATCACTATTTTTGTACTGTTCACAAAGCGGAAGAGGCAATTTTTCCAGATTCAGTGTTTTCCTGAGCATTTTGCAGTGTCTTTTTAGTAAAATGAGAGCCAGAGTAGACAAGAAAAGGAGAGATGGGAAAAAGAAATCATGAATCAGTTTAGAAAAACCGCCGAAGGCGATAATTGGAATCATGTAAAACAATACATAGAACATAAAAATCAGAAGAAAACAGTTAAAAGGATATTTTACGCCAAAAAAACGTGAAGTCCAATCTAAAATATTTTCCAGAAGAAATTTTGTCTCCATTGGAGTATCTTTCTTTCCTACACCCAGGTAATATTTCAAATCTGGTGCATATCTCCTATCGTCTTGATCATATGGAAATAATCCAACATTAAAAGGACGACCACAGCCTTTACAGGATATTGAGCCTTCTCTTGCTTCTTTTGGGAGTTTTATTTGCCAGAATTTCCAAAAGGGCGACGGAGTTACAGGAAATTCCTCCGAGTAGCGTACAATGGGTGGGTGTGTATTGGTCGTGTTGTAACCCTCTTTGATTCTCAATTCGTTTCTGGTGTAACAATAGGGACAGTATACATAGTTCTTCTCCGGTAACCGTGGGCTGGGGCATTCATTCATGGCGCAGATCACCTCTTCGTCTAATGAATTTGGACATAAAAATCTATGTTAGTAAGACTGGTCACCGGATTACCATTGTTGCAACCTGAATTTTACAGCAAGATTTTTAACCATTTAAACTATCTCTAGTGATGAGAATAAATGCATTCCTGATGAACAGATAAATGGAGGGAGCAGCGCTTCCACAGCTGATCACTCAGGGTGTTGCGTTGAAATTCTTGACCCAAGAAGGTGATACAATGAGATTTCATGTTCCCACCAAGATTATTTTTGAATGTGGAGCAATTTCCCAGCTCAAAAGTATTGTTGAAGGGGAATTGAAGGCCTCCCGTCTGCTTCTGGTCACTGATCAGGGGATAATCAACGCTGGTGTTGCTGACCAGGTTATTTCCCAGCTCCGCAATGTGTATGTATTTTCCGATGTTGAACCAAATCCTCAGTCCACAATTATAGACAAAGGTGCAGAAATGGTGCGCACCATCTCCCCAGATCTGGTAATCGGGTTAGGTGGAGGGAGTTCTCTGGATGCAGCCAAAGCCATTGCCCTCTTGGCTACGAATCCTGGCAGTATCAAAGAGTATGAAGGAAAACACAAATACACCCATCCTCCCCTCCCTGTGGTGGCCATTCCTACCACCTGCGGTACAGGAAGTGAGGTGACCTGGGTAGCAGTGATCACTGACACTGAACGGAAGTTCAAAATGAGTATAAAAGGTCCTCACATGTTTCCTGAAATAGCACTGGTTGATCCTGATGTCTTAGTATCGCTCCCTCAATCCCTTATTGCTTCTACAGGAATGGATGCACTCACTCATGCATTAGAAGCGTACACAGCACTCCCTCGGACAATAATTACTGATATGTGTGCTTTGAAAGCGCTTCAATTGATCTTTGAATCCCTTGAAGATGCATACAATGACATACAGAATAAAACAGCTCGAGAAAATCTTATGCTGGGAAGTACTGTAGCAGGAATGGCCTTTGGCAACAGTGATGTGGGGGCTGTTCATTGTATTGCTGAAACTGTGGGCGGCCTTTACGATATTCCTCATGGAGTAGCTAATTCAATCTTCCTTCCTGCAGTAATGGAGTTCAATCTCCCGGTGGTAAAGGACCGGTACGCACAGGTAGCCCGGCTAGTGGGAATTGATGAGAAAGATGATGACACAGCAGCTCAAACCCTCATTGAAAAGGTGAAATCATTGTCCCATTCATTGAATATTCCTTCTTTTAGCAGTCTGGACATTGATGAGAGTAAATTTCCTGAGATTGCTCAACGATCTGTGCAGAATAATTCCAATCCATCCAATCCCAGAAAAGCAACAGAAAAAGATTACATAACCATTCTGACAAAAATGTCCCAGTCCTAATGAACAAGAACCATTAACAATACTATTCCTGAAGACTGAAAATACCTCCCTTATTTGAACACCAGACCTTTGTGGGAGAAATGAACGTCAAAGGTTAATGTTCCATACAAAATTGAGTACTGCAGTATTCAACTGTGTTTTCATTCTAGAGGTATAATTTACAACACAAGTGAAAGCACCAGTAGTAACAATAAGAGCACAATCAAAACCAAAGAAGCCCTGGCAATGAACTGTCTGGCAGCTTTTTTTTCGTAATATCTCCTGGGACCAATATTCAAAAGGAGAGTAGAAGCCAGACTTCCAGCCATCAACCCTAGAACGTTCTCCAATGTCAACATGAACGCATTCACACTCCTTGCAGGATACAGCACTAACATTATGCCAGTGACCACAGCAGGGGGTAGTAACGCAGCAGCAATAGCTACTCCAGCAATGCTTTCTGATATTTCTTTGGTCAACGCACAGACAGATGCAAATCCCAGTAACAATGCCATGAAAATATATATGAAGCTGGATTCCATTCTGGACAGAATTTCTGAGGTCAAAGAGATGTCTGTAACATGTGAAATCAATGCAGTGGTCAGAAATGAGAAAACAATAACCATGAAAAGAAGAACACTGAAGTTGGCAATTGCTCGAAAAACATCTTTTGCTTTCCCCACTGCAGTATTGATGGCAAAGGCATAGATAGGACCCAGAAGTGGTGACAGCAGCATGGCTCCAATAATGATGGCCACATTATCCATAAACAACCCAGTTAAGGCAATCATACCAGCAATAGATGTTAAAGCAATTTTACTAATATCAAGTCACAAGTAAGGTTTGGTAGAGTCAATTAGCTTTTCTACTGGCGTTTTCTCTTTAGCTTCTTCAACTTTTTCTTCAGAACGGGTTAATACTGAGGATATGATAAACTCGGGAGTGAAAACTTCGATCAGATGTTCTCTGTACCGGAGGTCAATGGTGTTCTCCAGTTCACTGATCAAGCTATCCAGTTCTTCATCGTGGATATATATGGAAACTTTTATGAAATCGTCTTCTTTTATAACAAAATAGAGGGTATCTTTTAATTCTACTTTCATTTTTTCCAGATCTTCTTTTCGGGTGGTCACCATAATCTTCTTCATCACTTTCTCTTCCCAGTACTGATTATAAAATGATGGTGTACCAAGACCAAGGTATCAAGGTATCAAGTGGCATTCTCAATGTCTCTGAGAATCCATTCTCATTGGGGAGATTATGAAACCCTTCTTCACAACAAATTACTCCCTTTTGGATTGTCCTATAAGGTAAAGAGCTAAAAAACACACTCCACAATTGAAGCCCCACCGCTGGAAACCAAAACCTTAAATAGTATTCTTCGTGTAAGAACACATGCGCATATCCAAATTCTATGGACTGGCCATCTACAACTCCAAAGCAGAATATGTGGGCATTGTCAACGATGTTGTCCTGGATTTTGACAGTGGAGAAATATTCGGGCTAGCAGTGGGCCAAGAAACTGGAGTCCGTAATATTGCTGTCCCCTTCAGAGATGTGGTAGCTGTTGGTGACATTATTATTGTGAGAGCAAGAAGTCAAGAGCAAGAGTGATCAAGAACTGTTACTATTCGCTTTACAACTGCTTCTTTGAAATCTTCAGGAAGGTTTTTCAACGGAATGGTGGCCCCGCCAATTAACGGATGTCCGCCTGCTTTTCCTAGACCATGAAATGCTTCTCTCAACAATTTTCCCACGTGAAGGGTTTCATCCCAAGAACGCACAGATATATACACTGAATCGTTGATAACCCCGTAAACCACTACTAAATCGACTGGTTCCATTTTCAAGAGAAAGTCTGCAGATTGAGAGACTGCATCCCTGAACGCCACCTTTCCCACAAAACTGAACAAGACATTTTCCCGTATTTCCATTTTCTTTACTGCCTCTCCTAAAACATTGAAGAAATCAGTCTCTTCATGGCTTCTTGATAGCCTCCGGGATATTCCAGCCCTTTCCACCTGAGAAAGTAACTCCACATCCATTTTGTCTTTTAAAATGTCTAAAGCTTTAATATCCTGGGGGGAGATACCTCTTCTAAAATCATGCGTATCCACCAGTAACCCATAGAATAATGCTGTGGCCAATTTAGAATCAATTACAACCTCAAATAACTGGAGATATTCAATGAGAATGGTGGAAGTAGCTCCCACATCTTCTCTTACATCCACAAATTCTCCCTCATATTCTGGTTGGACATGGTGATCAATAACAATATCTGGATGTACATCTCTGGCAATCGAGGTGTAATCCCACGGACTGTGGTCAACAAAGGCGATGAGATCATACCCAGAAGAGTCCAGTTCTCCCTGAAGAGAGATCAACTCCACATTCAGCAATTCTGTCAACGCCTTGTTTTCTGAGTAGCCGATTTGGCCTCCATAGAATAAATCTGATGCAACACCCATCTTTTCAGCAATTAACTGTAGTGATAAAGCAGAGGAAATGCAATCTGGATCTGGATTATCATGCAGGATAATTGCCATTTTCTTCTTTTGATGAAATAATTCCTCCAGATTTTGTTTTCTTTTCAGTTCTTCGTATTTTTGGATTTGGCTCAAACATTCCTCAACAACAGCTGTATTGCTGGGTATAACAGCATCTGCTACAGCATATCTTCCTCTTCCTTTTCCTTTCTCTTTTCTCTTCTCTTTTCTTTTTCCTTTCTCTTTTCTTTTCTCTTTTCTCTTTCCTTCCTCCTTGACTTGACTGTGGGTGTCACAAACTATGATAAAGGCCTTTTCATTCAGTTTTCGAACTGTATTCACTGCTTCCAGCCCTTCCTCCACAATGACCACTACTTCTGCTTTCTCAATGCCCATCTCCTGTAATACCTTTGTTTCTGTGGGATTTCCCATTACTGCATTATACCCTTTTTCTTGTAGCACATCGCCCTCTACAGAAACCACTGTAAACCGTGAATCTCGTTTCAATAGAAGACATCCAATTTCACCACAACCAAGCATGATATAGGAAGGAATCACCAATGTCTTTAAATAGTGAGATTTATAACTCTTTCTGAGTGAGGTAATACTGTGACCACTAAAGAACTTTCTGCCATCGAAAACCAGATACGAACCTTCCGAAGTAATCTGGAAACCCGGAACGTCCACATTGAGGAACTGGTAAAAGAGCGTGATCAACGAAATGAAAAGGTTTCAGAGTTCACAAAAGAAGCAAAAGAAAACAGACAAAAAAGAGATGAAATAAATGAACAGATCAAAGACGAAATACAGCTAAAGAAAGAAGCCTTAGCAGAAATTAGAGAACGAAACCAAAAACTGCAAACACTCAAACAGAAAAGACAAGCATTATACGATTCTTTAGAAAAAAACAAAATGGAAGTAAGAAATCCTGCCGCACTGCAAAAAGAAATTGAAGAAATGGAGTGGAAACTAGAAACCACTGTTCTCCCCATAGATAAAGAAAATCAACTAGTAGAATCTATCAGGCAGAAGAGAAGACTGTTGAAGCCCTGCCAGAAAATCGATGAAATAAGACAGGAAATGAAAAAAATATATGGAGAAAAAAGTGTAATAAAAGAGAACCTAACTGAATACAATGAAAAAATTAATGAGGTGAGAAAGGAGTCTGACAAATATCATGAGAGAATGCTGTACGCATACAAGCGAGCAAATGAAATTAGAAAGGAAGCTGACTCCTATCACCAGCAATTCATCCAGAAAAAAGAGGAACGAGATAACCTATATAAAGAGCTGAAAGAACTTGAAGATAGAAAAAATGAAATTGCAGCAAAACTGCAGGAAGACAAAATCAAGGAAAAAGTGGAAGCCATCAAAAAGAGAGATGAACTTATGAAGATGAAAGCGGAAAAAATTTATGAAGAATTCAAGAAAGGTAAGAAGCTGAGCACCGAAGAGTTCCTCATTCTTCAGGAGGGTGGCCTGCTGTGACCCCACAGACCAGAAAATCACATCAAAACAGAAAAAGCATGGAAAAGGAGAAAAAAAAGAACGTCTTAGTTTTAAGCGTTGATAGAGATAATGATCTGGGCAGGAAAACAGGATTAGAAGGTCCTATCATAGGAAGAGAAGAAGTTTTAGATGCTGCCATGAAATTAGGGTTAGCAGATCCCACAGATTCTGACACCAATGTGCTCTTTCGGGCAGTCAACATGCGAGATGAATTGAAACCTGAGTCACGCAGAATAGAGGTGGCAGCAGTCACTGGGGATGAAAAGGTTGGATACATTTCTGATGAAAAGATAGGAGATCAGCTGGATGCTATTTTAAAGAAATTTAAAGCAGATGGAGTAGTTTTGGTAACTGATGGAAGAGAAGATGAATTTATTGAGCCAGTCATCTGGTCCCGCACCAAGATCTTGTCAGTGGATCGGATCATCGTACAGCAGTCTGAAGAGCTGGAGACCACGTACTTCATTCTCCATGAATATTTAAGCAATCTACTGGAGGATCGAAAGGTTTCTGGTCTCATAATCGGTCTTCCTGGGTTATGGATTATGTCTATTTGCCTGGCGCTCTATTTTGACCGGATAGACCTCTTGTATGTGATGGGAGCATTTACCGGATTCTATGTCCTTTCCAAAGGGTTTGGCATAGACAGGATACTCTCTGAAGAATTCGCCCCCGGGAAGTTCAGCATCTTTACGTACCTGGCAGCTATTTTGCTGGCCTTTGCAGGGTTTTCCAATATGTGGGAGCATGCTGCAGGAACCTGGCAGGAGATACAGTTGTTCCGAATATTCCAGTTGTACATCTATGCTAACCCCTGGATTCCTTTAGCTGTTTTCGTGGCCCTGGCGGGAAAGACCATTGATGCATATTATGGTCATGCAAAAGGGCAGGACGGTGCAGAAAGAGACAGATCTATCATGTGGTATTACCTACGGGTGTGGGGATTTGCTGTCTCTTTGTTTTTCATGCTGTATCAAGTGGCAACCCATGTAATAGGTGAGATCTCTTTTGAAGAACTGTATATGACAGCTATTGTGGCCATGTTCTTTGCTCTTGCAGTGTGGGTCATCTCGTACCGACAGCAGGGAAAAGCAGAACCAGAAGGTGAACCTGTTTAGATTAAATCAATGACTTCTTTTTTCACAATGTCAGAAGGGGCTAAAATAGCAATTCCTGCTTTCTTGCTGATGATCTCTATAAGGATAATCCTTTCCGGGTTATCAAGGTCTACAGGATTTTTGAATTCTTCGACGATGGAAGCTCCAATTTTCCGTTCTATTTCTTTGCTGGAATCAGAAAAACCCCGTCTCTTGCATCGGACAGCGAATTTTTCCCCTTTGGTGAGCTTTTCCCGAGCAAGAGTGAGAACTTCTCTGGTAATCTGTGAAAGGTCAGCAGGAACCATGGTATCAAAGGGGATTACTCGGTGTATGGCAGTGGTTTCATACTCTTTAATTTTCTCAAGAGCATGTTCATCTGCTTCTAGCAAGAATAATCCTTTGTAACGGGTTTTGATCACTTTGCATTCTCCAACTGCCCACTGAATTTCCCACATTCCATCGTACTGACGGTTTACTGGAGTAGTTACCATGTAATACATAAATGGTAAAAAGAAAGTAGGGTTAAAAAACTACTGTATATCACTGACCTTGAAGAGATACTCTAATCATTCATATCCACACAAAAGTGAAAATGAGAATGAAAATGAGAATAAGTGAAAATGAAATCAAATAAAATCGGTAAGACTCATCTGCTGCTGTTTCTCATAGAACACCAGATCAATCTCTCTTTCTACCAGTTCAATCCGCTGTCTCACATAATTCGATATATCATACTTCTCCAGGAGCTCTTTGACCACTCCTAGGTATTTCTCCACTGACCCCCTGGCAATTGTTAAGATCACTTTTCCTCCACAGCGGGTGCACTTTCCAGATAGGGGTACTCTCCTGAACTTTTTGTTGCAGTCAACACACCTGAAATTCTGCTTGGAAAACGAACGTAAGTTCCCTATTAAATCAGGCAAGAAATGAGACTTGATCAATCGTTCTGCAATATCATCTATGTCTACTGCTCTGATCCTCCTGGCAATCTCGAATTGAGCATCAATTTTGTCTTTCATGGCCGGAAGCGTCTTATACGCACTTTCTGGAGGTCCCTGGGCAATATCAGTGTTATGGTGGGTGAATTTAAATCCAAAATACTGTTGGGGTGTTCCCAGACGCTCTTTGACTGTTTCCACATCAACATCAGAGGGAGATACAAACTCTCCACTGTACACGTCCAGAGGGTACAAGGGGGCAATATCCAGATCGTGGGCTTCTTTGTCCACCTCCCGGGGATCGATTTTGGTGGTGAGTACTAGAGGGGCATCCATTTTCCCTCCTCGTTTTTCAGGAAGGTAAAATGTTGAAAAGTTCAGCAACGCATCCAAGGCCATCATGATGGCATCTTCATCACCATCACAGTTTCTCCGCTTTGCTGCATGGAAAAAGGGGTGAGCATACCCTGCTTTTGCTTTGACAACCCCAATAATCCTTCCCAGAACGCCAGCAGAGGTATGAGGGGCTAACCCAATGACCAGGTGGCCCAGCAAATCTTCTGGGGAGTGCACATCATAGTAAGGTGGCAATTCATAGAATTTCTGCAGCAAATTGTCCAGAAAGTGGGTTACCTGGACCAGATATTCCACAGCATTATCAGAAACAATAATGTCCTGCACTTTTAATTCCAGCACTTGATCATCATGCTCCAGTGGATTTCCATTGTAATCTTCAGTATACCCCAATGCTTTCAACTTCTCAACAGATACTCCAATTTCTTGAGGAGTAAAATGGGTCAAAGGCAAATCAGTAGCATCGAATCGGATAGTACCATCTTTGAAGACCCACACATTTTCTTGAGCTCGCAAAACTCCCTTCATGACTGGCTCAGGGAATTTATATCCAGACGTCATGCCAATAACTCCTTTTACCCGCTTTGGCAAATTTTCACCAGTTTCCTCAAGTTCTTTGGCAATATCTATCCTCCGCCGTGAGTATAACTGTAATGGGGTATTACACGCTGGACAAAAATTATATTCAGTTTCCAACTGGTCAACAGTGCATGATTTGTTGGGACATACCTTAAACAGTTTTGTATTCATCCCACAGTTGGGACATTTCCGTTTGTAGGTGATTTCTCCACAGCTGTCACATTTGAGGTTCACCACATCCACCTGTATAGCGCGGCGGGACTTTGCGCGTATCAAGTTCCGGGTTCTCCCGCCGAAGTTTCCCACCGGGAACAACACATGAACAGGAGGTGACATGACCCGCTGCTTGCTCTTTTCAGGCCTTCCCATTCTCACCCCCACAGTGTAACAGCATTTAGCTCTGACGGGAAAGCCAGCCATGATGCTGACTGCTTCTAACACACTCAAGTCGGGATTATACAATTCTTTGTTCAGGCATTTGAAAAAGGCGGGAGACTCAATGATCAGTGTTCCTTCCCGTACTTTGTGAGGGACACCCAGTATTTCCAGAATTTCTTTTATCTGGTGGGAATAGGTTTCTTTATCCCAGTCCAAGAGAGCTTCTAACTCTTCTTTTTCCAGGTAATTCCAGAAATAGGTATATTTTGGGTGGAGCGGCACTGCATGAGCTTCGCTGAGGGTTACTGCTTCCTCCTCAGATACATGAAAAGGGTCTATGTGTGTGTCTTCAGGGAGTTCCTGCACCCACCATTCTTCCACATATCCTGAGGGTAAGATCACGTGGTTGTTCTGCAAAAAATCCCCATAGGATATTAAGGCATCTCCCATGTACAGAATTTCATCGACAGCATCTCTTACCTTTTCAGCCTCTTTGTACGTTTCCAGGCGCATCACGTCTCCATTTTTCAGCTTGACAGTGGGTCCTTCAATACTATCTACGGGAGCAGCTGCAGCGGCTTTTCCCGGCCGCTCTGTTTTCAATTGTGTTCCTGTGGCGATAAATCCTTCACATACTGACATGGTGGCAGGATGTATTCCCCAGGTCCCCAACCCTGTGTTCCGCGATCTGCCCAGACGAATGCGGAACCCACCTCTCCGCATGGGGTAGGAGAATACAGGTCGTCCTGCAATCACATCTTTCAAATACTTATCATTCATTTTGATAGCGCTCTCATCTTCTACTAAAACAGTATGCAGCTCGTTCAACCACTCCCACCCTTTAATGCCAAATTTCTGTGAGTACTTGTACACTTTCTTGCTTTTCTGGATTACACTTTCTGCCAGGGCTAAAATGGCTCCTCCCCGCACTCTGTCTGTTTCTACCCGTTCCAGGTTGCGGTACCCGGAAACTTCTTGCTTTTCGGTGGGTTCTCCAGTGATCTCTACCGGGATGTGCGTTAGTGCTGTACGGGTCTCATCAGGGGTGGGAAAGTACTGAAGGCGGGTAATCCTGTTGTACAATTCCATTTCTTCAATATATCGTTCAGTTTCGTCTTCTGAAATCTTGAACACATCTAAATGCAGCTTCTGTCTGATATAATCTCCCAGTAATACTACGAGAGCAGCAGCAGTTCCTCCTGCACTTCTAATAGGTCCTGCAAAGAAGATAGCCAGATAGGAAGTTCCGTCAAAATTGGACTTAATCTTCACTTTGGCGATTCCTTCCAGAGGAGCAGCTACCACCCCTTCAGTTAAGATAGCCAGAGATGTTCGTATGCACTGCTCTGCAGTCTCTTCTCCCTGAAAATCGGATTCTATTACATTATCAATTACTTTCAAAGCAATCTCTTCTCTGGAAAATCCTTTTTTATCCAGCTTTCGTATGACATCAGCAATCCCTGAAGGGCCCACCAAGCTTTCCACCCGGTCTGCCATGTCCCTGGCCCGGGGTATTTCCACATGGGGAACAGGATCTTTCCATTGTTTGCGGGCCTTTTCTGCTATAGTGTACAATTTCTCTAATTCTGTTTCTAACGTCTGAAAGTACTGATCAGATTCCAAAGTTCATCACCACAGTATTGTGTGTTTTCAGATTAAATACAGGGACTCTGCAGGGGGTGGGATTAATATTTCGCATCTTCTGGTACTCTGATTGGCTCATCCAGCACCCCGCATTTAGTATTGTGGTCCCTCTGTAGTTCCCGTGAGAATTAACATGGATGTGTCCGGTGGCCAGCACATCTGGTACATCCTCGATGACCAGTAAATCCTCTTCTAGAGGCACAATGGGATTGTTCCCATATAAAGGACATAGATGCCGCTTTCTCAGCATCTCCACCATGGGGAGGGTGGCATCGTCATGCTGCGTCTGTCTGGCCAGAAAATCAAACAAACTCCCCCCATGGTACAATAAGAAATTAACCGAGTGCAGTTCCAGAAAGCAGGGATTTCCCACCATTTGCACATTCTCCATGGCATATAAATCTGGGGCGAATTCTTCTAAAATGGGGAGTTGGGGCTCTCCTATGCGGGTAGCATCGTGGTTACCCGGAGATAGTATCATTGTAACGTGGGGGGGAACCAAGGTGAGTATGTCAGCCAGTTTTGCATACTGATCTCGCATATCTGGTATAGCCAGGTCTTTTTCCTGATCAGGATAAATCCCCACTCCATCCACTAAATCACCTACCACAATTAAATACTGGATAGTGGAAGCTAATTCTACCTGGCGGGAGTATTTCAAGTTCAACCAACGAATGAATCGCAAAAACCCTTTTTCCAAAAAGTTCCGACTTCCCACATGCAGATCAGATGTAATGGCAACACAGATTTCTTCTGTACTTCTGTTCAAATCCCTTCCCACAGGGATGTCAGGAAATTCCAACGTGTTGGCAAAGATGATATCTCGCCCCAGTACACCAGTAATTCCCACAACTTCATCATCCATTATGGTACGAGCGAGTTCCATTAATGCTTCGTTCCGGCTATGAATTAATGCTTTTATAGAAGAAGAATCATCCTCTAGCGTTAGAATGATGTGTCCATTTCTGGTTACTCCGTAATCAGTGACCATGCCCACCGTTTTTACAGTATCTCTTTCTTTCATCTTTTTTATGGTGGATATGTTCTGGAAGTCACGCATGCTGAGTTTCGTTCTAAACATGCGGGAAAGCTTTTGGAACCGACTCTGGAATAAGTCCACAAAGTTTTTGCAGCTCCCTTCTGATAATGCGTTATGAGTAACATCTTTGAGAATTCTCAATTCATGGTCAACGTCAGCGTGGACTGGATGCACAAAATTATCCAGAGGTAATTTCTCTTTTTCGTATTCAAGGGGTTTTTCTTCATCCATTTGGGGATAAAAAAAGGATTCAACGTGATCTTTTCCTACAAATACAACTTTATTTTCTTTTAAAAAATCAATAAATTCATCTATTTTTTCAGGTTCCTGGTTAATTAATAATTGCACTGATTCTGTGGTCAAAAAGAGTTGATTTTGATTAAACTTTTCATTTATTATTCCGACAGGTGATGATGTTTCAATCATAGTATCAACCGATGTAAATTATGGAATTACAGACTTTTCTGAATACTCATCATATTGTGGAGATGTTTATAAAGCTTTGCAGAACATGATATCACAATTTTTTGTCACTCTATGTCATTTCTGGAAAATAACTAGCAATTATACATCAAATAATTTGATAAGTCTAATCCAAAAAATAAGAAAAGGAAAATTAGATTCCTTTGACAAGAGCGCCGAGAATCAGCAGTATATTGGATATGACAAGACACAGTTGGGCCAGACCATGAGATATCCCTCGTACATTGCCATAGAGAACAGCAACGCCAATCAAGAATAGAATGATGGCTATAACCAGTGTTATGCTTTTTGGTGCTTGTGTTTTCATAGTGAGTAAGAGGAAGATATACTTATAAAATTTTAGGTTACGAGCGAAATGCATTAATTAGCTAAGGATATTCTTATGATATCATTCTTGAACTTGAAATAAAAGGAAATTATCTGTTAAATGAATCTACTCATTACCTGCCTATGTCAACTATCTAGTATTAGGACAGAAAAGCTTAAAAATACTGAACCCCTAAAAAGCGTAGAAGCAAAATTCTGAAGTTTGCTGAACATAAAAAGAGGTGATAAAAGGAACTAAAAAGAAATAATCCTCATAAAATGAGATAAGGGGCTGATTAAATGGCTGAGAAAGGAGAAACCTTAACAAGTCAACTCATGCCGGTTCTTCTTGGGTTGATCACGGATTCCATCCTCGATTCCATTGGTGACTTAGAATTGAATGAGCGGGTGTTGATTATTATTGGTATGGGTATTATCTATGGGTTACTGTATACTAAGAGGAAAAGCTCAAAGAAAAGCAAGTATGAACAGAAAAAGCTCGAAGTACCAGCAAATCCTGGAAAATTGGAAAAGGATACTACTTCCCGTAGAGTAACTGTTGTTCTGCTTATTGGGTTCATCATTGCCATCGTTCTTGTGGGAGCTGCTTCTTTGATTCTAGGACTAACCCGGAGGATGATTCTGCAGCTGATGGGATGGCTGGTCCTGATGATTGTCTTTGTTTTGTCAGGCAATTTCCTCTCAAGTGCGAGAATGGCTTTCTACTTGAGAGCAGTTGCTGCAGTGAGTCTTGGTGGGGCTTTAAGCATTGGCGGTGTTCCCACCTATGAGTTTATCACTGCAGGACCTGTTGAACTGACAATAGAGAACTACTGCTCTGATCCCATTGTGTATGATGTGTACGGTTTGGCGCATATAGAAGTCCCAGGCAATGCAGTAAGAACTGTGGAGTTGAAACCAGTGACCGTGACCTTCACCCGAGATGAGAATTTCGTCTTTGTGTATGCATTTTGCAGGACAGTGCCGTATGCTGTTCCAGAGGATGCTTTGGTGAGTTTCGATGGACAGGAGATTAAGCCAGGAGAATCACTTACTGTGCACCTTTCAGGACCGGAGCCGCATAAGCTTGTCGTAGAGTGTAAATCATGAATTGATGAAATACACTGGCAGCTAAAAGTTGAAACTAAAAGAGAAAGAGGCAAAAAAAGAAACAAAAAATAGGAGGAGTCCCCTTCTCTGGATCGCCTATGCTAAATATCTCAAAGCAGAATCTTCTTTCAACGAAGAGGATAAAGAATATCAGGAAGAAATATTTGCAGCCATAAGAGCACTTGAGAAGGCAAAAGCTCTATCCAAGGAAAAAAACAGGAAGCTCAGAGGCTGTGCTCTTTATTTCTTGGGTTATTTCTATTACAAGAGTGGAGATATTCCAACTACAAAAGAAAACCTTATAGAATCTATCAAGACAATACTGAAAAAAGAAAAACAACAAAGCAACACAATAGACCCGAGCTGGTGGGATTGGTGGCTATTTTCGCCTTTCTATCGCTGGACAAAAAGGAGTGCATTTACAATTATTTCATCTTCTATCTTTCTGCTTTTGCTTCATGCACTTGTTCCACAAGTTCTCTCTTTTATGCAGTTACTACTGGGCTCTTCTCTGATAGAGGAAAAAATAGGGGAACTGGAAATACTGTAATAACTGTAATTTGTTAAAGGAATATTCAGCTGGCATATTGTGAAAACCATCAGAGCAAAAGAAAATGATATCAAACTGCCACCGATAGGCTTAATAGGATGCCTTCTACTGTTTTATCATGTCATCTGACATGTATATATACAGATATAGTCTCGATTAATAGTCTCGATTGAAAAACTGGAGGAATCTCCTCATTGCTTTGGAAAAAGACTGAGAAACATTAAACTCTGCTCTCTAAGATCTGGCAAGTACAGAATCATATTTGAGATTGATGACAAAAGGAAGGTAACAACTGTAAACTGAGAAGGAGATATCCAGCCGGCATGGTGTAAATAGCTTATTACAGATAATCTATAATGGAATTAATGATCCTGTTCTCTGCTTCAGCTAACTGCTCATACACTGTAGCAGGCGACAACCCCAGTTCATCTGCCAAATCCTTTATGCGAACCTTTTTCGGTATCTGAAAATATCCCCGCAAATACGCCTTTTTCAATGTTCGCAATTGCTTTTCTGATAACAAATTCTTCAACTTGGCAATATTGACAAAAAATGAATCATCCACATGCCCCAAAGGATGTACAGAAGTAATTTTAACCTCACCAATCTTCTGCAGATTTCCAATCACCCTTTTCAGTTTCTCAGCATCCGGAGCTAAAATCCGGTAGTGTTTCGCCCCCTCGTAGGTCACAATGGGGTTGGGAAGTAAGTAATAACAACCTCCTCTGGACAAAATGTCATGGACTTTATACCGATTCTCACAGTTGCACACACTCTGAACAATGATCTCATTATCTTTTTGGGAAAAAACATCGAGCGAAACAATAGTTTCATGGGTTCTTGCCTTTTCAAAAGCTTCGTACATCTCTTCTATAGTACCTTCCCATCGAGATAATCCTTTTTCCTGGTGAATGGAAAAAACAGTCATTGTAATATCTGGATACTGTTCTGAAAGTTCTTGGGCCCAGCAGTGCCGGGGCTTAATCTGAAAGGTCACTTCCATCATACACCTAATATGTTTGGCTTTTAATATAAATATTTTCACACACTGCCCCTTTGCACCTAACCAGTTCAAGAGCCTCCACCTCAGCCTCAGCAGAAACTACTTAAATGGTTCATGCCATCAATGTCTATGAAAGCCTGCTTCCTCTTATTGGTACTGGTGCTGGCTGCACCCCAACCCCAGTCTATTTTGTTTTCAGAAGCATTACACATCACAGAATATCTAGATTATTCAGTATTACACACAGATGAACTGCCTGAAGATCTCTCTGCATACAATGTTATTGTCATTTCCACTCCCTTAGAATTGTACGAAGAACATCAAATCCAAGCATTAAAAACTTTTGTCGAATCAGGGGGCGGATTGATGTTATTGGCAGAAGAAAATAACAAAGATGGCACCACCTTAGTATTGAATCAGATCGCTGAAGAATTTTCCATTACCTTTAACAGTGATAGAATCTACGATAATACATTGTACGTGGACCACACCTCCTGGGTCCTCTTAGAAAAATTTCCTTCCCATCCTGTCTTCCAGGGAATCACTGATATTGTGTACACCTCAGGATGCTCTGTGGAAGGTGGAGGGCTTGTATTAAAATCGTCTGAACATGCCTTTGCTGAAAAATACGACGGGGTAGTCACGTACATAAAAGGAGAATTCCCTCCCTGTATGGTATTTTCAGAGGTGGGGGAAGGGAGAATCTTCGCCTGTGGTGACAAAGAACTCTTTGATACGTATCTTTCTTTGAAAGATAATACATTGTTTGCACTGAATGTATTTGATTGGCTGGCGGGTAATCCAGATCGCATCTCAAAGAGGTTTGTAGATAAAGAAAAAGCGTTACAAACCATTTCTGAGACTGAATCAGCATTACGTACAGCAACCGAGAACGGATTAAAAGAACTATTCTTGAATACTGTTACAAATGTTGAAACCCTCCTTTCTGAAGCGAAGAATTTGTATGATGTGTACCAGTTTGCAGTTGCTCACCAGAAAGCAATTCAGGCAAAGCAAACCTTAGCCGATGGGCAGGATAAAGCACAAGAAATGGTGGATTCCAGGATACAAACTGCTGAACAATGCCTATCTAGAATTGAGAAAGGAGCCAAAGAATATCTACCCTCCCAGTTTGAAGCAGCCCACTACTATTTACAGCAGGTTGATCAGGAAAAAACCTATGCAAAAAAAATGGAAAAGGCTGACAAAGCCTTGGAACTCTGCGAAGAAATCAATACATCGTTAGAAGGTGCTGCAGAAAAAGAGATCAACGTGGCCACTGAGAAAGTGAGTTCTTTTAAGGGATTATTTGGAAGGAAATCCCACCATTCTGCCCGAATTTTTTTAGAATATGCAGAAGAAAGTTATGATAAAGAAAATTTTGGAGATGCGTTAGTGTACGCTGAGCAATCCCAGATCTATTCTGATAGAGCTTCAAAGGAACAGAAAAAAGATTACATACTGGTGGCAGGAATAGGGTTATTAGTAGTATTCGTAGGTTATATCTACGTGAGAAAATGGAAATAGAAATGAACATGAAAACGGGAATGAACGTCTTAATGGTTGGATTATATCCGCCGCATATTGGAGGGATTGCTTCCTATGTTTCAAATTTAAAAAAAGCGTTAGAATCTTTGGGAGTGACTGTCTCTGTGGTCACGTATGGGAGAGGATCTGGTTCTCACGTGTACGGCACCCATGTTTTAACGCGGTTAAGAGGAGTATCCTTTGTGGTAACTGGGGTGAAAAAGGTTCTTCAGGTAATCAAGAGAGAGGATATTGATGTTATCCATGCCCATTATTTAGTTCCTCCCGGGCTGGTAGGAGTTTTTTCCAAGAAGATTTCTGGATTACCTGTAGTAGTCACCTGCCATGGAAGTGATATTCTTGTGTTTTCTAGTGGCTGGAAGAAATGGATTTCTAAATACGTGGTACGCTCTTCAGACTGTGTGGCTGCTAACAGCAAAGCAACCGTAGAAGCAGTCAAAGAATTAGGTGGTCACGCAGTGTATGTGCCCTCTGGTGTGGATTTAAATGAATTCTACCCCATGGATTTAGAGAGGGAAGCAGTAACCTACGTGGGTTCTCTACACACAGTGAAGGGGGTAGATACCTTTTTGAGAGCAATGCACGGGCTGAACCAGAAAGTGTGGGTGATAGGTGATGGTCCAGAGAGAAAATCGCTGGAAAGACTGGCAGAGGAACTGCACATTTCCTGTACATTCTGGGGGTTCAGAACAGACATCCCTGAGTTAATGAATAGATCCAAGATTGTGGTTCTTCCTTCTTTGCATGAGGGGTTTGGGTTAACCCTTTTAGAGGCTATGGCCTGTGGAACTCCTGTTGTGGGAAGAAATACAGGAGGTATACCTGAGTTGATAACGGGAGAAAATGGATTACTGTTTGAAACTGCAGAAGAACTCCATCAAAAGATGGAAATTCTTCTTGAAAACAACGTTCTGTGGAATAGATTACAAGAAAATGGATTAAAAACTGCCTTAAAATGGAGTTGGGAGAAGACTGCTCACGCATATAAAAAGATCTATTCAGACCTCTGATTCAGTTTGCTGCCTCATCAGTGTGATATATGTATTTTCTATTTATATAGATATATAAATGAAAAATGAGTAAAAAGACAGATTTTATTTTTTTAGATCCTTCAGTTCTAAGTATGTATTCCTAATTCTACGACATATACTACAAAAGGAAAAAAAACCTGAAGGTCGTCGAAACCTTTAAATACTCTCGATGTGAAAAAGGAGTCCAGGTGAAAATAATGAGATTAGAAGTCTTAAAGGATATTGGGGAAGAAGTTGCTTCTTTGGAAGAGTCGATGACACGTCTACAGCTTTCTCTGGGATATTTCCTATTCTCTTTGAGGGCTTATTTGAGAAATGTCAAGGAAAAGGAAATTGACCTGAATTCTTATATAGATCAACTACGTAAAGAACTGATAGAGCACGGGGAGACCTTAAAATTGGAAAAATTCAGGAGTCTCAGTAATAAGTGCGTGGATATTATGTTGAACACCAACATGAATCCATTACTGATAAATTACTGGATTGCAGGAGCGAAATCTTTAGAAACAATGTGGGAAACTTGCTTTCCAGGAATTCTCAGAACATTGTCGGACAGCAAAGATATCAAAGAACTGGAAGAGAGTATGGAATACAGTACTTATACAATAACTCTAGCGAATCATTTTGTAGACGCTTTTGGGGATTGCATTTTCAACGTTATGGATCTGATGAGCAAGGGAATTCCTATTGAGGAGATAGGAGTTGGAAAAGAAAATATTGAAGTTTTCGATGAGTTTATTCTAGGAATTAAAGGATGCAAGGAAAAGTTCAGATAATTAGCAGGGGGAAATTCTTTGGGATATACAATTGTTCTTGATACAGATCCAGTAATAGATATGGCGTTACAGCAAAAAAAATACAAAAAAAATGAGTTAATTTGCCATGATGCAGCCGAAGTAATCTGTTTCCGCAAAGTCAGAGATCAAGCTCTATATCAGATTAATAAGGATGTGAGAGATTTCTGTAGAGCTGCAAACTTGGTCAGCAAACTTCCATACGAAGACAAAGAGAAAGAACAAGAAATAAGAGGAAAGTTCAATCAAATCAAATATCGCTTAGAGAGTAGAAATTCCAGAATATATAATGAAATGCTTTTGAACAAAGAGATCGAAGAATTTGATAATCCCGAATCCATAGCTGATGTCATAACAGAAATTATTTCATACCTGGCTAAGTTTTTTTCTCTCATCAAGATCGAATTCGAGGAACAAATCCCCCTGGAGAAATATGTCAGAAATATCTCCGAATTTATCGAGAACTGCCAAAGAGAATTTCGCCAGAAGTTTGGAAAATCCTTGAAGGAAATTGAGCATCATGATAAAATCATCCTGGCATTGTTCTTAAAACTTGGTATAGAAGAACATGACAAGTGTTTATGCTTTCTGACATCAGATTCTGGAATCATAGGGATCAAAGATTGCTTGAATTTTCTTGGCACCAAATACTTTGAAAACGAACTGAATACTAGTGCTGATTGGAATATCGTAAGTCCGGAAGATTTTGACAATAATTAACAGATGGAGGTGAAAAAAATGGAGATTGCATTTGTTCTCCTTAAATGTAGATACGATAAGACAATTGCCATAGAAAAGTTCCTGCAAAGCGAGATTCCTTATGTAAAAGAAGTCTATCCCATATATGGAAAATCAGACATAATCTGCAAACTGGAAGTTCCAGATCTAGACGAATTGAGCAATATAATCCTTCTCAAACTACGAGATCTAGATGGACTTGAAGAAACTGAGACCCATATAGTTATGAAGATCTAGTAGTGGTTATTTTTTCCATTCGCAAGAAATCAGCGAATTTCCAAGAGCATTAGGTTGTTTCAGTCCTCATAGCTCTGAGATATTCAGTTTGATCAGGCTGATCTAAATTTCCTTTCTTGAAAACAACGTTCTGTGGAATAGATTACAAGAAAATGGATTAAAAACTGCCTTAAAATGGAGTTGGGAGAAGACTGCTCACGCATATAAAAAGATCTATTCAGACCTCTGATTCAGTTTGCTGCTTCATCAGTGTGGTAACATATCCTGCAACTCGATTCCTCAACCTATCGTTGGAAAACCTGAGCACAGTTTCCAGGAAATCTCTATTCTCATAGAAATCAATGCCTAACTGACTCCGGTATTTCTTTACTGCTTCTCTGGCGATCCGTTTGATGAAATTTGGTCGAATTCTTCCCAACTTCTCACCTCTTCTTCTTCTCTTTAAAGAGCCTTATAAAGGTTTGGTACCGGTAAGATGCTGTGTGCATTTCACACAGAAAGAGATAGACTGTCCAGTACAGTGATCAGCCAATTCATGTAGGAGTTGAACGTACCTCGCAGCGCCCTTAAATCTGTGGTTTCGCTTTCAATGATGAGGGTTGTACCTGTGAGGTGAAGGCATGTTTTGGTTTTCCTGTAGGGTGAGGATTCAATTTCCTTCTGTAATGCTTGCCTGACAATGTCTGCATCAGAAGTAGTCACTTCAATGGTGACCTTCATGGACAGCCTCCACCTGTATTCTGGGACCCACATACTGGTCAGAGACATCCAACCGGTAAAAATCGATGAATCCATTAGTGTAGGTCATGAACGTATGATCTGCACATACATTATCGCACAGCTGCACCCCAAACAATCGAGCAATAGTGCCTGCATCGTTCTGCGAAGATCTCAAGAGAAAGGGCACATCTCCTTCAACAGGAGCCATTTTGGGAATGTTCAGCTCTCTCCTCAGAATAAACGTACCTGATATCTTTCCCAGGTAATCCCATTCAGAATAAACCACCAGAAATCGTGGTTCATACTTATAAGAGGTAACAATAAGTATTCTGTCTGCTCCTTTCTCCACAGATAAAGAAATTAGCTCTCTAATACTTTTTTTACCTCGCAAAACATATACAGACGACGGTATAACACACTGTAGTTCCATGCACAGCTTTCTGCTTTTGGTGGCAGGCCTTCGAGACGTAGTCAGAATCAATCTTATATCGCCTTCACTTTCTTGGGAAGATCTGGTCGGGCCTTTCTGAAGATCTTCCCATTGCAGAAGGGGCACTTAACCCCGTGGGGCATTTCAATTTCCTCTCTGGCCATTTCTTTCCCACAAGTAACGCAAATATACATTTATGTCTCACCTAACCGTCGTATTGTTCTCTTCATAATTTTGCCTGAAGGGGTCTCTGGAAGGTACGCACCTCCTGCAAAGGTGGCTCCACACTTTGTACACTCCCAGATGCTGGTAGACGTTCGCTTCACCGCTTTTCTTCCGCACTGTGGGCACTTGTGCTTTTGTTTCATCTTTTTTTCTATTTCTTCCACTCTTTTTCTTAATTTTCTTCCGTATCTGGCTCCGAATCTTCCCACTGAACCACCTCTCTCATCACGGCCCTAATTTCTTCACCCTTCACCTTGGAGGTTCTCACTGTCTGCATCACTTCGTCTAGACTGAACCCTCCTATTTCTCCCTTCTGCATGGCACACACTCGCTGTTTTTTATCAGTGGCCACTGTTATTCGGGAGTCCATGGCTTTTTCTTCGTCCAGAGAAGGATCTAATAAGAGCACATCTCCCAGTTTTACAAAAGTACAAGGTATTGCGAGATCTCGCACTGGCAAATCAACGTACTCTTCAGTGGGGGTTCCGTCTTCTTCCAGGACCTGCATCTTGGTGGTGGCTAGAGCAGCCATGGCTGCAATACCACAGGCATCAATTAAATTTCCATCATAATCTAATATGTGCAAGTCCACGAAGACTAAGCGCACCAGCTCACCTTCTTTCACACATAACTTGATGGTATCGATGGCCTGGGATTCTCTGATCCCTCTATCCACTACCCGGGCCAGCTCTACTGCATTCTGTCCGGGAGGACCTGCCTCAAAGTCAGGAGCGGCCATGGGAATTAACTCTGCTCCTGTTATCATCACTCCTTCGTTGGGAGTGTCAGAATAGGGCTCACCTGCATCCACTTTAATCCCTGCAAACACCTTGGTTCCTCCCAATGTAACGACAGCAGAGCCTTCTGCCTTCTCCACCGAACTAACCTGGATATCAAGCGGACGGTACTCATCCAGACCTCGTTCATCCTCTCGTTTCCTTTCTTTTGCCAGCTCCAAAAGATACTGTTTCTTAATCAGGGGGAGAATTTCACTCATATTCAGCACCTGCATATTTCTTCTTCAAAGCCTCCACCTGCAGAGTGTACACTTTCTGACAGCCTCTAATAGCGAGGGCGATGGCTTTTTCCACTTCTTCTTCAGTCAACTTTCCATCCATCTGTAACAAGGTGATTTGATCTGATCGAGGAATAATAGCTACTGGCATATCTGCCTGTCCCTCATTATCTTCTTCCTTGCACAAATCAAGCACAATCTGATCATCTACTTTTCCCGAAGCGCAGGAGGGCACCAAATCTCGCATGGGGATTCCTGCATCTGCTAATGCTACTGAAGCAGCAGTAATTCCCGCACATCGGGTGCCTGCATTGGCCTCCAGTACTTCCACTGAGATCTCGATCATGGATTTGGGATAGTAGTGCATCAAAATGGCAGGCTCCAATGCACCCTGCATTACTTTTCCTATTTCCACAGCCCGTCTATCAGGTCCGGGCCTCTTTCGCTCTTCCACAGAAAAGGGGGCCATATTATACCTGCAGCGTAAAATTGCACGATCACTTCGTTCTAAATGTCTTGGCAATACTTGCTTAGGCCCATAAACTGCTGCATATATTTTATTCTTCCCCCATTCTATATAGCAGGATCCATCTGCTCGTTTCAATACACCTGCCTCAATGTTGATCTCACGCAGCTCCTCTGCGTCTCTTCCATCAATACGTTTCATTCTATCACCTACTGAGAAAATCATTGATCCTGTCTGTTAACCCAGGGATATGGGCCTCTCTGTCTACCATGTGGCACGCCTTGGCTGTTAATTCCTTTTTTCCTCCTCGAATCCAAACCAGCCCATTCTGGCCCACTGTTATTATACTCCCTGTTTTCTCTTTTATCAACTTGATCATAGACCCCTTTCTCCCAATGAGTCGGGGTACCCGGGCGGAGTGAATCTCAATGACAATGCCATTGTCCAGCTTGCCGTATGGTCGTTTCGCATACAGAGAGGTCTCAAATATCTCAGAGACTCTGACAATTCTGGCATACACCATGTCGCCCACTTTGAGAGAATCATATCTGCCAATGTATATATCTTTATCACTCAAGAGCGCTTCATAGGGTGAGTTTATATCCACTTTCCACCCATTGAATCGCTCGTACGATATAACACCAATAACAGCATCTCCCTGCTTGGGGATGTATTTGCCTTCCAGGGAAACCACCCGTATCCTCCGTCGGTCTACATAAGTAATCCCTACCACATTGGCATAGATCTTTCCCTGCTCTTTGTAGGTTCCACTTTCATGAATATAGTCGCCCTCTGCCAGAAATGTGCCTGGTACTACCATATCCTTATTCTTGATGTGTAACATAAACATTCCTCATAACAGCTTTGTTTCAGCATCTCCTTTGGTTAATGCATTGACCATATGGTAAAACTCCTCTTCCATCCCTCCGGGAATATCTAATACTGCAATGTAAGAACCATCTTTCTGCCATTCTTCTCTTAGTACCTTGCCAAATTCCTTCACTTTGAAGTACTTTCCTGTATACTCAGCAGGGATCTTCACCGCAATCCGTTTTGTTTCCACCCGTAAGGGAAGCAATGGTCTCAACTTTTTGATGATTTCTGCTACCTGTTCATCCACATCTTTGAACAGATCAATATGCACTCGTGCTTCTTCCATTGCATTTTCGATCCTGGCTGGAGGATGAGGAAGCCTTGTATGGGGATCCACAGCGTTTCTGCATATTAACTGCACAATTTTCCTTCGTTTCTCTTCCAGCATCTTCTTGCGCTGCTCTGTGGTCAGCTGGATTTCTCCTTTTTCTATGATTGTTCTGGCCACTTTGAATACATCTGTGGTTTCAAAAACCATGGCCAAACTCTCCTGGGAAGCTCTGTCTCCGGTTCCTGCATCGGTGAAAATGAATTCTGCTGCCAGAGCTTCCTCAATGGGTATGTCCTCGCTGACGATCCGTGGGTCTACCAGGATCTCAAATTTTTCACCATGAGATTTCAACCGGGCAATTACTGCCTCATCTACAGAAACCATTTTAACACCGCTTATCTTTTAACCCTTTTATGGTTCCGGATACTCCTTTTATCTTTGTACGTACCTTTTTGTTTCCTATCTCTTCCACCAGTGAAAGACACATAATGATTTCGTCCACACTGCGCGTATTGCAGGAAACGATTCCTTCTTTGTTCTCGTATTCATGCACCCACAGAGACGTTCTGGATGCACCGAGTTCTCCGAGGAATTCCAGACAAGAATTCCATATATCTGTAACTATCTCTTCCCTTTTAAAGTTTTCTTCACAGATCACCTGGAATCTGATGTAGCGCCTTTTTTCTTTTAGAGTTTTTTTGGTCATTTAAACCCCTCTAAAACCTTTTTAGGGAAAGTATAGATGCAGGCCTTGGCCTCTCCATAGTCTAACCCCAGTATTTTCCCCAACGCAACCAAGACTCGAGGTGATTTCACCTGTTCAGCAGCAGAAGCACCACTGGTGATCACCATGGGGGCATGATACTTTCTGGCTAGAGTAACTGTTTTCTGGAGATGAGTTAACACTCGTGCTCTCACATACCCTATTGTACTCTCAATCTCTTTGAAGGAAAGCTCTAGCGCAATATTGTGTTCAGCTGCCAGTCTGGCCTGGACAGAATCAAAGGGATAGGGACGTGACAGCACATTAACCCACCGAGAGTTCAAAAATTTCCGGTTTTTCTGTACTGCTCCACCCTTTGCAAATACCAGATCTGCTTTGGGAAGAGATTTCAGCTGGAACAATGCCTCTACCTCTACTCCAAAAAGCCCTCTTCCAGTCCGCTGAAAGTCTCTCCAGGGCAAGACCTGACATACTTGTTCGAAAAGTTCTGAAGGATAGCCCCTCAAATCAATGGCCAAATAGCTCTTCTGCATAACGAATCGCATCCTCAACTCGAAAGGGGTAGCTCTGTATGTGGATTGTGATCTTCACCTCTCCACTGTCTTTGGCAACGAAGTTGCCGTGATACAGTTCCTGTTTATCAACCCTGATATAGAGGTT
>Ga0209636_10000546_pt1 | contig 37230 bp, 29 predicted proteins | sample DeeMarSWOR152_54_FD_187464 | JGI IMG/M metagenome (GOLD analysis project Ga0209636, IMG submission 187464) | Marine sediment microbial communities from White Oak River estuary, North Carolina - WOR-1-52-54 (SPAdes) (version 2) | ecosystem: Environmental > Aquatic > Marine > Intertidal zone >... | reverse complement strand
TTTGTTGATCAAGCAAATTTTATCGGAGATCATCTCTACCTGCTCCATTCGGTGAGTGGAAAAAATTATGGTCCTTCCCTTCTGTTTCATTTCGAGCATGATATCCTTCAACAGCTTCGTGTTGACAGGATCTAATCCGCCGAAGGGCTCATCGAGGATGATCAGATCAGGCTCGTGGATGACTGTGGCTATGAACTGGATCTTCTGTTGCATTCCCCTGGAGAGTTCCTCAACTTTTTTGAACTTCCATTCCGCCAGTTCGAATCTCTCGAGCCAGTTGTCGATTCTCCTTCGTGCCTCCTGTCTCTGAAGGGCTTTCAGCTCTGCCAAGAAAAGAAGCAGCTCACCCACCTTCATTTTGGGATAAAGTCCCCTGTCTTCAGGTAGGTAGCCGATTCTTTTCTTCATGTCTTCATCCATTTTTTGGTCAAGAATTCTGATCGAGCCTTCATCCGGAATGATGATATTCATCACCATGCGGATTGTGGTCGTCTTCCCGGCACCATTGGGCCCCAACAGGCTGTAGATGGTGCCCTCAGGGATAGTGAAGGTTAGGTGCTTCACAGCATAAAAATCGCCAAAACGTTTGGAAATGTTCTCAATCTTAAGAGCATTCATGGAATCACCCTTTCTGGCACATATGGCCTTTTATCCTTTTTGTCTTTTTTCCGTATATATAATAAGGATATGTATTAAAGAAAATGATAATTAAAATATAGAACAAAGGCAACTCGTGTTTTGAGACATGCTTTGATAAGAAAAGTTTCTATTCCCATGACCTCCCCGTTTTTGATATATATGAGTGTACAGAGATTGGAACAGGAGGAAACATGAAAAGAAGAACCTATGTCGTGATCATATTCCTGATTTTCTTTTTTCTGATAATCATCGTATTCGCGTCTTTCCTGTACTTAGAATTCGGGAGGCCACCTGCCATTAAATCCCACTCTTACTTGGAGATAACGCTCACAGGCAGCTTACAGGAAAAGGCTGCCCCAGATTTCTTTATGTCTTTCTTTGGCCTAAAACCACCCCTTTCTATGTTCGATATCTGGCTCAATTTTCAAAAAGCCAAAGTCGACAAGCGTATCCAGGTCATAGTGCTGCGTCTCGGAACTATACAGTGTGACTGGGCAAAAATCCAAGAAATCAGAGATCTTGTTTCAGACTTTAGAAAAACGGGAAAGAAAGTCTATGCCACCATCGAAGAAACCATGGATGCAGACAAAGAATATTATCTGGCTACTGCCTGCGATCGAATCATCTTTCACCCCCTAGGTCAGATGTTTGTGAACGGAATCGGTGGTTATATACCCTTTTTGAAAAGAGGTTTGGACAAGTTGGGCATCGAATTCGAAGCGGAACATGTTGAGGAATACAAAACAGCTATGAATATGTTTACCGAAGAAGGTTTCACCCCAGCCCACAAATCGATGATGGAAGCAATTTACGAGGATATCTTCTCCTATTATATAAAAGGACTGGCAGAGGCAAGAGGAAAGAGCGAGGAAGAAATCAAATCTCTCGTTGACTATGGTTTCTTCCAGGGTCCCAGGGCAAAAGAAGCAGGCCTGGTCGATGATCTCCTTTACGAGGATGAAATCCAGGACATCCTTCAAGAAAATGGAAGAAAACTATCAAGAATCAGCCATGAACGCTATCTAAAAATCAAGCCCTCATCACTCGGACTGTACAGCGGGAAAAAAATTGCACTCATCTATGGAATGGGCCCCATCTATTCAGGAGAAGGCTTTTACCAGTTCATGGGCGGTTCAACCGTTGCCCGATGGATCAGAGAGGCACGAAAGGATAAATCCATCGGGGCTGTTGTGTTTCGAGTGGACAGTCCTGGAGGCTCGGCCGTTGGCTCTGACGTCATCTGGCGAGAGGTGGCTTTAACAAAGAAAGAAAAACCCGTAGTGGTCTCCATGTCCGATGTGGCAGGATCAGGCGGCTACTGGGTGGCCATGGCGGCCCACAAAATCGTTGCCCAGCCTCAAACGCTTACGGGATCAATCGGGGTTGTGTTTGGTAAGCCTAACATGAGAGAGCTCTACGATAAACTCGGCATAACCGCAGAAAAATTGACTTACGGAAACAGGGCAGATATTTTTTCCACCTTTAATAAATGGACTCCAGAAGAGAGACAGATGATCAAGACAGAAATTTTATGGTTGTACGACCAATTCCTAACAAAAGTGGCTCAGGGTCGGAAAATGACCAAGGAACAGGTGGATACTATTGGAAAAGGTCGAGTGTGGACTGGAAGTCAAGCAAAGGAGCTTGGATTGGTTGACGAAATCGGGGGCCTTTCCAGAGCTATAGAACTGGCCAAAGAGTTAGCCGGTATTCCTGCTGCAGAACAGGTCAGGCTGGTGATTCAGCCAAAAAAAATCTCTCTCTTTGATATGATCTTCGGAAGACGGTACATAAAAACAGACTTTGGGCTTAATCCTAAATGGGAGAAGACTCTTTCCACCCTTAGACTTCTTGAGAACGAAAACATCTGGGCTATCATGCCCTTCTGGATATCTCCTCAATAGGCATAGGAATCCGGACAGATGGTTCTGAAATCACAGAAGCTACAGTTATGCCAATCGGGTTTAGCTAGAAAATCCTGACTCCGAATACCTATCTCAGCCTGTCTTATTTTTTCCTCAGCCCTCTCCAATTCTATCTCCCCCTTCTCGGCATGACCGATAATGCCTGATTCGAGGAAATAGAGCTGGGTCTCGACCAACGGGACCTCCCGAGTGTTAACAAACGAGTATGCATACATATCCATCTGGAGGCTTTCCCTTGTTTTTTTATCGGCCTCTTTCTGACTTTTAACAGCCGTCGCCTTGAAATCGATGATGACCGCTCCATCTTGAAGGTAATCCACCCTGTCCCATCGGCCGGTGAATCTCACGTCATCCAAAAGCAACTTGAAACTCTTCTCCAGAAATTGAGGGAGAATTGTCGAAGATTCCTGGCGTCGGAAGAAGAGGCGCAAGGCTTCCTCTCCTACCTTCTTTCTCATCTCCTCATGTTCACGGCTTAAAAACCCATCGTTGATCCACCGCTCCTCATAGGCCTGCAGAAGATCGTTCTCAGACATCCTCTTTCCATTCATTATATTCCCCAAATAAAGATGAACGGTGTTATGGAGCACACGGCCAAACACAAGATTGTGATGGGGAAGAACAGGAATTCGCATGATGTGCCGGAATTTATACCGGAGCGGACAGGTGAGATAATCATCGACCTGGGTGAAGCTCAGCGCTAGAATCCCCTTTTCTTCCACTTTAAGAGAGGTGGATGACTTAGGCCTATAAGAAGCATATCTCTTGATTTCCTCCAGAGCTGAAGTGCGCTGAACCTCGTCGGGCAAGGAAGGAAGATCCAGAGCCTCCAGGACAAACGGGCTGACCTTTTTCAGTCTTTTAAGGCCATAGTCTTTGGCCCAGGTCAAATACAACAGCTTCTTGGCCCTGGTCATGCCCACATAGAAAAGCCGTCTTTCCTCCTGAAGATAATTCTCCCCCTCGGGCAGGTCTTCCTTCAAGATTTCACCAGGTATAGGTATCTTCTCTCTTTGCTGGCGTCCAGGAAAACGATCCGCTATCAGGCTAACCATGAACACAACCGGGAATTCCAGGCCTTTGGCTTTATGCACGGTCAGCACATTCACCGCATCTTCCTCCAATTCTGCCTCAGCCGTAGAGGGATTGTCCCCAACCTGTTGGAGGAGATCCAGATGCTGTGCAAAGGAGTAGATGGAATCATCCTCGGTCAACTCGGAAAACTTGCGGACCTTATCGAAGAAAATGCGGATGTTTCTTATCTTCAGTTCAGAATCAAGGTCAGCTTGTTTGACCAGAGATTTCAGATATCCTGATTTTTCGAGAAAGGAATAGACCACACGACCGGCATTTTGGGAGCTGGCAAAATGCACAAAATACATCATGTCCGCGAAGATCCGCTTTATCTTTTTTATTACAGACGCAGAAATGGTCACTGGATTCCTCTCTTGGCATACCTTGTTGAAAACACTGTGGAGGGAAAGATTTTTTTTGTGCGCATGATTGGTCAGGACGGTCAGTTCATACGGATCAACCTTGTAGACTTCTGAAAGCGCAAGATAAAACAGACTTTTGCTATCCTCAAAATCGGTCAAGGCTTTTATGAACGCCATCAAGACCTTAATTTCTTCTTGGGAGTACAGCCCACGACTCCCAGAAAACCGGAAGGGGATGCCTTTCATGTTCAAAGCTCGCAGGAAAGGATCCACATCCGCATTTCTTCTGACGAGGATAGCCATATCGCTGAATCGAAAGCCTTTTTTCGTTCTTTCGTTGATGATTTCTGCCACTCTGTCTGCCTCATGGGAGAGGGTATCAAAAGTCAGCATATGAATGCTTTTTCCTCCATATACTATCGAGGATCTGAGCGTTTTGTCGATCTCCTCTTGGACCTCTAATCGATGGGGATTGTTCTGCTGTATGAGTTTATAGGCTGAGTCGAGAATGGGTTGTGTGGATCGGTAGTTCTTGGTCAACACAACCTTTTTGTAATCTGGATAAATTGTGCGAAAGTTACGGATATTGGCTAAAGAAGCCCCTCTAAACCGGAATATGCTCTGGTCATCGTCTCCCACAACAGTCAGGTTTCTGTGTTTGGCGGCCAACAATTTGAGCAATTCGAACTGGATGTAATTCGTATCCTGGAACTCATCCACCAAGATATACTTGTATTTTCCCTGAAAGAATTCGAGTATGGAGGGCCTCTTTCTTAAGAGTTCAACGACCAGAACCACTTGATCTTCAAAATCAATCTTCCCCTCAGCTTCGAGGCGCTCCTGATAGGCCTTATATATCCGCGCCATCTCCAGATGCTTGCGTGCTTTTTCCTTCTCAATCTCGCCAGAGGCTTCATGTTCGAATCGCTCTGCATATTCCATGTAGTCCTGCGGTTTTATATCCTCCTGCTTCAGCCTCTTGATTGCCAACAGGATGTCCTGGATGTACCTGGTCGGCGAACTCAGAGGGCGATAATAATCCACCGGAAATTCGAACAAGTGCTCTCTGAAAAAGATGGCTTGTTCCACATCATCCAGCAATTTGAAGTCCGAAGGATAGCCAATCTCAATTCCATAATCTCTCAACACTCGCTCGCCAAATGAGTTAAACGTGCTAATGTCCACAAAGGAATAACTGTAAGGGATCAGGAGATCGATCCTTTCTTCCATCTCGTTTGCAGCTTTTTCGGTGAAGGTGACGGCAAGAATCTCCTCGGGTTTGGCTGTCTTGGAAGAGATGAGAAAGGCAATCCTGTGAGTGATGACCTTTGTTTTTCCCGTTCCTGCTCCGGCAATGATGATGAGAGGACCTTCACCATGGGTAACAGCCCTTTTCTGCTTAGGATCCAGGTCTTTTAATAATTGTTCCATTTTTTGCTGCATAAAAGAGAAAATCGACAGAATGACGAAAGATCTGAGTTCAGATGTGCAGTCTAATGGTCCTTTTTGTCAATGATGATGATCTCCCCCTCTTTAACCAAGCCAAGTTTCTCTCTAGCTTCTTTCTCGTATGCTTTTGGGTTTTTCTTCAACTCTTCGATATCCCTTTCCAATTTCGCCTTTCTTGCTTCGAGCTGTTGAATCCTCTCAAAGAGAACTTCCTGCTTGCGTTTTGTGCGGTAGATCTCGATCAATCCTCTTTTGCCGAAAAATGAAGCGATGATCAATACAAACAACAGGAATCCCAGGCCTCCTATGACAATCTTTTTCTTGAATGACGAAGAATTTCTCTCTTTTTTTGTCCTCAATCGAGCAACTCCAAACCATATCTGATCAACTTATTCACTTCCTTCTTAGTTCCAGCTTCTGCGTAGCAACGAATGATGGGCTCAGTGCCTGAAAAACGAAGAAGTAGCCAGTCATCATCGGTAAAATCCAGCTTGATCCCCTCGATGGTTTCGACACCGATGACCTCCCTCTCACCAAGCTTGGAGGGAGGATGTTTTCCCAACTTTTTTAACCGTTTCTCTCTTTCAATATTGAGAGGAATATTCTTCCTTTTTCCTTCTCTCTTCCCATACTTGCGGAATAAATCCTCTATCATCTCTGAAAGATTCTTTCCCACAACAGCCATCATCTCTACCACAAGGAGCCCTGCAAAGATTCCATCCTTCTCTGGGAGGTGGTCTTTTATGGCTAAACAAGCGCTTTCCTCGGCCCCGAACATTATTTTTTTCTTTAAAAAAAGATCAGCCAAATATTTGAATCCAACTGGAGTCTTGAAGAGAGGAAGGCCGTGTTCTCGAGCGATCCGATCCACGAGATGAGTCGTGGCTACGGAACGAGCCACTCCTCCTCTCCATTTTTTTTCTGTTACAAGATAATCCAGGATCAGGGAAAGGATTAAATTCTGTATCACAAAATTTCCGTTTTCATCGACAATTCCAAACCGATCTCCATCTGCATCAGTGGCAATCCCTACATGGCAACCCTTCTCTCGAACAATTTTTTTGAGCTCCTGTAAGTTTTCCTCTGTGCAAGAAGGAGTTATGCCACCAAAATAGGGATCGATGTATCCATGGATTTCCTCCATGGGAATGCGGTTCTCTTCCAAAATTTCATCAAGGTATTCACGACTGGTTCCATACAGCAGGTCCACAGCAACTTTTTTCTTGGATTTGCGGATGATATCAAAGTCAATCTTATTCTGGACGAATGCGAGATAATCCTTCTGGAGATCGATCTTTTCTATAAATCCTGCCTTGGGATAAAGTGGACAAAAGGAATAATCCTTTACAAGCAGCTCAATTTCTTCCTCGATCTTCTCTGTCACTTCAGGAAGTGCAGGAGCTCCTGTTTCGCAGTTAAACTTCAAGCCGTTGTATTCGGGAGGATTGAACGAAGCTGTAAAATTGATACCTGCATGGGCTTTTTTTTGAATAATCTGGAAGGACTGGGCCTGGGAAGGGGCGTCTCTATCCGAGAGATAGACGTGAATCATGTTGTGAGAAAGCACCTTAGCAGCCTCAAAAGCAAATCTCTCAGAAAGAAAACGCGTATCATAGTTGACAAGGACCGAGACCTGCTTGTCCGCAAATTTTTTCTTGAGATAGTTCGCAACGGCTTGGACCACAAGCCGCACGTTCTGGAAAGTGAATTCTTCCCCCATAACGGCTCGCCAACCAGAAGTGCCGAACTTGATCATCCTGTTTGATTGTAAAATTAACATAACAGGAATCCAAAAGCAAATTATTTAAGGCAGATCTCCCGTCGTTTAAGCTATTTGAAGTTTTAGATCACCTGATATATCATCCCTTTTGGTAAGCATGAGAGAGAGGATTCTCCACGACGCGAAAAAGGCCTGAAATGAAATTTCGTTCCTTAGCAGGTATTTTCTTCGTATCCTCGGCCACCCTCAGCCTCGAAATATCTCTCACCCGATTCTTTTCAGTTTCACAGCAGTATCATTTCGCCTTTCTGGTGGTCAGCATTGCTTTTCTGGGATACGGAGCTTCTGGGACATTCTTGTCCGTTATTAAGATTCTTCAGCACAAGGCAGAGGAAAAATTTCTGGCTTGGACAGCCTTCATTTTTTCTGTATCCATCCTTCTGAGCTATTTCGTGACTAACATCATACCTTTCGACTTCGTCAGGCTGTCATGGGATAGCACCCAAATTTTCCTCATCTTGCTGTACTACATCATCCTGAGTCTGCCTTTCTTCTTTGCTGGGATGATTATTTCGTTTGCAATATCAAGAGCTCCTGCATCTGTCACAACCATTTACTTTTTCGATCTTGTGGGAGCAGGGGCAGGAACCTTGCTTACCATTTTCATCTTTCTTCCAAAAGGGGATAAAGGGGTTATTCTCATCCTCTCTTCGTTGGCCCTCATAGCCGCATGGTGCTTCAGCAGTAAAATGTCTGCATGGTTCAGACTCGGTGTTTTTCTTCTGCTGACAGCAGAGATCGGTCTTTTGGCTGCTGGACCGTCCTGGCTAGGCTTCCGCATTTCATCCTTCAAAGCTCTGCCAATAGCATTAAAATATCCCGGCGCAAAACATCTCTTCACCAGATGGAACGCCATCTCTCGAGTGGACCTTATAGACTCGCCCGCCGTCCGGTATGCACCTGGCTTGAGTCTTCTGTATGGTCAAGATTTACCATCCCAGCTCGGTCTTTCGGTTGATGGAGATGAACTCAACGCGGTTACAAATTGGAGTGTCCCGAAAGATCCTTCCCTCAGCTTTCTCTCTTTCCTCCCTTCTTCCTTTCCATACTCACTCCTCGACAAGCCCCGCGTTCTCATCCTCGAGCCTAAAGGAGGTCTGGACGTCTTGGCTGCCCTCTATTTTGAGGCCTCAGCAGTCAAGGTCATAGAGGACAATCCTCTTATCAGCAATATCATCCGCGACGAGCTCTCATCCTTCTCTGGCCGAATCTACCAGGAAGAAAGGGTTTGCTCGACAATATCTAACAGCCGATCTGCGCTGAGAAAGGAAAGGGATCATTATGATCTGATCGTCTTCTCCCTTGCCGATGTTTTTGGCTCTTCAGGAACAGGGCAGCATGGATTTGGAGAAAAATATCTGTACACGGTTGAATCCTTCATCAATGCCATAGAACGGCTTTCCTCTGAAGGCATGGTCAGTATGACCCTGTATCTTCTCCCTCCACCCAGGCAAGAAGTTAGGATTTTGGCAACGTGGATTGAAGCGCTCCGAAGAACGAAGGATCAGCCTGGATTACATCTCATGGCCATCAGAAGTTGGGGAACCATTAGCTATTTTGTTAAAAAAAGCCTGTTCACGTCCAAGGATATCAAAATCTTAAAAAATTTCGCTGGCAGACACCTCTTTGATCTTATATATTACCCTGACATAAAACCTGACGAGGCCAACATTCATAACCGCTTTGACGAGCCTCTCTACTACAACATCGCTCTCAAGCTTCTTTCTCCCACAGAATGTAAAAAATTCTACGAAGATTATCTCTTCGAAGTAAGACCGGTCCTGGATAACAGGCCCTTTTTCTACAACTTCTTCAAGCTTAAAAAGATCAAAGCCACTTACACCGCAATGGGACAAAAGTTCTTGCCTTTTCTCCAAGGAGAATTTTTGGTGCCCCTCCTCCTCGGTCAAGCCATCGGGGTCGCATTCTTGTTGATTTTGATGCCGGTTTGTGTTCATCGCAAACAAGGAATTTCTAGAAAGCTTGATTCATGGAAAGTCTTCTTCTATTTTTCCTTCATTGGTTTGAGTTTCATATTCGTAGAGATTACACTCATTCAGAAATTCATCTTGTTCTTGGGACATCCCCTTTACTCCATAGCCTTGATCATTTTTACTCTGCTTTTTTCATCTGGCATAGGAAGCCTTCTGTCGAAGAAAATCCTTGGCCAGAGAGCGCGGACGAATATCAAAGCCGCTCTTCTCCTCTCTGCTTTCCTCATCACCTCCTTCATTTTCATCCTGCCACTTGTGTTTAAAGCTTTCATGGGCTATCCCCTTTTCATAAAATTTGTACTCTCCTTTTTAATAATTTTTCCGCTTGGATTCTTGATGGGATTCCCTTTTCCCACTGGTATTCGCCTATTGGAGCGAGAGGATAGGAGGGCGATCACTTGGGCATGGGCAACCAATGCTTTCTCTTCGGTGGTTAATTCGATCGCGGCCCTAATGGTGGCCTTCTTGGGAGGGTACAACCTTGTTTTGATGCTCGCAGCGAGCGGCTATCTCCTCGCCCCTCTTTTTCTGGGCTTCGCCAGTCATGGGAACAAATCTCACACCTAATATATGTTTGACCTGGGGCTTGCCCTTTACTTTTGTAATCAGGGTAAGCGTTTGAAAATAAAGTGTGCTGCCGAGTGGAATGATCAGCCGCCCTCCCTCGTTGAGTTGGTCCAGTAAGGGGGGAGGCACATGATTGGATGCACAAGTCACGATAATGCTATCAAAGGGAGCAAATTCCTTCCAGCCAAAGTAACCATCGTCCCACTTCACCTTGACTTGACTGTAATTCAATTGCTCTAGCGTCTCAGATGCCTTCTTTGCTAAGTTTTCCCTAATCTCTATCGAATACACCTCATCGGTCAGATGAGCCAGCACAGCTGCTTGATATCCTGAGCCCGTTCCGACCTCCAAAACCTTCTCCCCAGGCTTCAACCCGAGATGTTGGGTCATCAAGGCCACAATGTATGGCTGGGATATGGTCTGACCTTCGTCTATAGGAAGGGGATGATCCGAATAAGCTTGACTGCGGTAACGAGAACCGACAAACAGATGACGGGGAACCCTTCCCATTATATCCAGAACCTTGGCGTCAGTGATATCACGATCGGCGAGTTGAGTCTTAACCATTTCTTTTCTCATTCGGGTATACACGTCGTCTCTATCATCCAGACAATACAGAAAGACGAAAGAAAAAAGGAGCAGGATGATTCCATGTGAAAATCTTATGACTCTCATTCTTACCTCGGCTCTGCACCCTTTGTCGTACGTTACTATACTATTACAATCAGCACGCAGATTTCAAATCCACATGAAAGCATCTTTATTTCCGTGACAGTTAATTATGAAGCTGTAATCTGTCACAGCGCCGGTTCCCCTCCATCCTTGCCAAGACCCTCCCACAATGGGCTTCGGATGAAGGGGAACCGGCGCCGCAGTACTCAATTAGGCTAGATGTTTCCCTCATCACGGAAATAGAGATGCTTCCAATCCGCAATAAGTAAGGTAAGCATTTCTAAGTCCATGATGGCATAAGAGCAGAATCTCAAGGGTGGTTTCAAGGATTTGTGTAAAGCGTGGGATTAATGAGACCACGCGAACGTCCTAACCTTTAGGGGTGAGTAAAGTGAACGAAATTTACCCTAGAATATCCTCCTTTGCGGTGATTGACGTTCCAGCTGCGATGCATAAAATGGAGGGAAAGAACAAACGAGGTATTGGATAGAAATAAAAAATTTATCGCTTTGAAGGGAATTCATTGACAAACCAGATTTTTTTTGATACTAAATTAAGCAACCCAGGTGAAAGAGTCCAAAGCGATTATATGAACAAGAAAGCAGTATACCCTGGTTCGTTTGATCCTATCACTAATGGTCATGTCGATATCATCCGAAGGGGATTAGAAATATTCGATGAAATACTGGTGGCTGTTTTAGAAAATCCCAAAAAAAAGTCTCTCTTTTCGACTAAAGAAAGGGTCACAATGATTCAGGAAATTTTTTCCGATTGCGAAAATGTCAAAGTCAAGGCCTTCCACGGGCTTCTTGTCGACTTTGCAAAGAAGAACGATGCCAAGATGATTATTAGAGGCCTAAGAGCCATCTCTGACTTTGAGTATGAATTCCAGATGGCGCTTATGAACAGAAAGCTGGACCCTGAGATTGAAACTCTTTTCATGATGCCCAGCGTCAATTATTCCTTCCTCAGCTCAAGACTCGTTAAAGAAGTCAGTCTGCTGGGAGGATGCCTCGAAGGCCTCATCCCATCTGACGTAGAAAAAAAACTGAAGGAAAAACACAAGATAACGCCAAGAATAAATTTAACATAAAAGGAAAAGAAAATGATTGGATTCGGTCCAGAAAAGGCTTTTGTCGGATTGGACATCGGTTCCTATTCCGTCAAAGCCGTCGAACTCAAGGCAAAAAGGAAAGGAACAGAAGATCTGTATGAAGTGAGAAAAATCGGATATGAACTCCTTCCTCATGACGCCATCGTCGAAGGAACAATCATAGATTCGGCTGCCGTCATCGAAACCATAAAAATGGTCTTTGACGAAAACAAAATCACCAACAAAAATGTGGTGATTTCGGTTTCGGGGAACTCGGTCATCATCAAAAAAATCTCCCTCCCTTCCATGGATACAGAAGAGCTAGCCGAATCTATCATTTGGGAAGCTAAGCACAATATTCCCTATCCTTATGAAGAAACAAACGTCGATTACGCGATTCTAAAACCCTCTGAACTTTCAGAGGAACAAAATCTAGATATACTTCTTGTGGCTGCAAAGAAAGACAAAATCTCAAATTACAGCAATGTGGTTAATCAAGCTCGCAAGAATCTAGAAGCTATCGAAGTTGACGTTTTTGCTTTGCAAAATGCTCTCGAGGTAAACTATCCTGAGCTGTCTAAGGAGAAGACCATCGCGATTATCAACCTAGGAGCCAACATCACAAATGTCATCATCATCGAAAAGGGCATCCCTCAACTCTTCCGTGACCTGTCGCTCGGAGGCTCTTTCTTCACAGAAAACATCAGCAAAGACCTAAGTATCAGTTTTGATGATGCGGAGAAATTGCTCAAGGGCCTTCCGGTCAAAAACGTAGAACCTGAGAGATTCGAGGCCATTCTGAACATGAACATTCAGAATATACTTGAAGAGATTGAGAAGACATTTTCCTTTTACGAAGCCGGAGAAAAGACAGAGAAAAAAATCGAATTCATCTTTCTCAGCGGTGGTCTTTCGAAGCTCAAAGACCTGGCTGCCAAATTCGAACAGAAGTTCAATATGCGCACAGAATTGTTCAATCCCTTCCGAAGAATCTACTACGACGAGAAGAAATTTGACAACATCTACTTCGAGGAAATGGCCGCTCTCTTTGGAGTAGCGGCAGGACTTGCCACAAGAAAGATGGAAAAGTAAAAAATGATCAGAATAAACTTATTAAAACCCGAGAAAAAGGAAATAAGAGAGGAACCAACCAGCCTGATTCCTGAAATCAGAGAGAAGAAAAAAACGCCTGTCACGGGCTTGATCATCATCCTGGCCATCGTTACCGTTGCTGCGCTTTATTATTTCCAAGACAAAGAGCTTAAACAGGAAACAAGCCTTCTTAACCAAGCACAGGAGGAAAAGAAAAGCTTACAGTATGTTCTCTCTGCTCTCCAGGAACTGGAAGAACAAAAGACCATCCTAGAGAGAAAGATCAATCTCATCAATCAACTGAAAGCTCGTCAAGAAATTGCTGTGAGGATCATGGATGAGCTGAGTAAGAACATTCCAGGCTGGGTTTGGTTGACTGAAACTTCCTATAATGAGAAAGAAGTCAATATCAAAGGGAGAGCTCTTTCCAACAATCTTATCGCCGATTATGTTTACAACCTGGAGAGCAGTCCTCACCTGAGCAGCGTGAGGATCATATCCATCAATCAAAGACGTGAACAATCGAATCAGTATCTCGAATTCACGCTTACAGCCAATTACGACCTTCCACTGGTTTCAGTCTCCTCCGAAGAAGTTACACAAGGGGAACAAAAATGAGAGAATGGCCTTGGTTTGCTTATGTTCTCATCGCCGTCATTATTCTTGGGCTTTTCTATTTCCTGTATTACAAACCCAAGGATGACGAACTTAAAAACATCAGGGATGAAAGAATAACGGTAGAAGGGGAAGTGGCACACCTCAGACAGAAAAAACAAGAGCTGGACCAAATTCAAGCAGAACTGGAAAGGATGAAGGTCACGCTCAGCAAGCTTGAGGCAATCATGCCCCAGAAAGAAGAAATCAGCGCCATCCTAAGACAAATGCAGCAACTCGCTTATGACACCCGCCTGAACATCGTGAAGTTTATGCCCAAAGAGGAAATCGCTAAGGACTTCTACGCAGAGAAACCAATCTCTGTAGAAATAACAGGTACCTATCACAACCTCGCCATCTTTTTTGATCGGTTAAGCAACTTCAGACGCCTCTTCAACATTGATGATTTCACCATAAAAGCCCTCAGAGATCAGACTGATGCCTCTACTATCTCTGCCGAGTGGACAGCTAAAACCTATCTCTTCCGCCAGGAGCCTACAGAGAAAACCGAAGCTCAACAAAAAAGGGGAACCTAAAATGAAAAAAAAAGTCATACTGCTGCTCGCGATTGGGCTTCTATTCTTGGGCATTCACCCCCTCCCCTCCCAGACTCAAGACCAAGTTTCCGGACAGGAAGTAGAAGCACAAATGATTCAAACGCGCGGTCCAACATATAACCCTGCTGACAGAAGAGATCCTTTTAGAAACTTGCTCGTCGGACAAGAAGCTAGAGAAAAGGGACTAGTGAGAGGAATTCAGCAGATTCCTGTCGATGATATCGTCCTTATAGGGATTGCCAAGAGCAAAGGAAAATTAGAAGCGATCATCAATGACTCCCAAGGTTATCCCTACTTCATCAAAACAGGAGATAATCTTGAGGATGGTTTCGTCCTATCCGTAGATGACAATCGAGTTGTTTTCCGTAAAACTAAAGAAAGAGGCATCCCCTTAATGAAGCCAAAGGATATAGTCAAAGAAATCAAGCTAGAGGAGCGATAACATGAAAACGAAAAAACATCTGCAAATCCTTGTTTGTCTTTGCGCTCTTGCTCTGGTCAGCGGGTTTGCAAGCAACAATGAGCCATTAGGTAACATAAACAACATTTTTATCTCTCCTGGAAATCCAAACACGAGGATCATTCTAGAGTCTGACTCTCCCTTGACTCTTTTTCGCTCAAGTTATGCCAAAGATCGTCCTTCCACCATCCTCGTAGACATCGATAGAGTTGACACGAGTGTCAAGCCCAGTCTTTCATCCCAAGCATCCTCGTTCATCAAAGACATGAGAATCGAAAAAATCGATTCCGACACATTCCGTCTCGAGGTCGATCTCAATGAGCGTGTTCCCTACAAGATAACATCCCTTAAAAACAACATCGTCCTCGAATTAAACCAAATACAAAGGAAACCTGGAAAATATGCACTTGATCTTGACACCAAAATCCAACTGACACAAGCCTCAGACCATGTGGGTTATCTGACAAACATCAATGTGTCCGAGAAAGAAGACAGGGTGGATGTCAGAGCAACACTCAGTCATGAAGCTGTATCCAATGTTTTCGTCCTCGATAATCCTCTCAGACTCGTCGTTGACCTGTACAACACGTATTTTTCCACCTCAAAATCTAGTCAACCTATCAACAAGCTCGGGGTAAAACAGGTGAGAGCCGCACAGTTCCAAATATCTAATCCTCACACAATCACACGAATGGTCTTCGACCTCACCGAGCCAAAATACTACTCCTTAGATTCTTCTGATAACAGCCTTACCATTTCTTTTTATAAAGAGAAGACGGTAGTGGCTCCTCCTGATATGAGCAAGCCTGTCGCTCAACTCGCTTCACCTGTCGAGGAAAGAGCTCAAACACCTCCCCCAGTTTCAAAAGAACAAAAGCCTGATGAAAATAAGCCAAAGACTGTGGAGCAAAGGGTCGATTCTCCTGTCGAAAAAGTAACAGCACCGAAACCGGTAGCTCCCGAAGAAAAAATAAAACTCCCCGAGACTCTAAGACCTGAGAAAAATGGATCTCACCTTGATGGATCTCAAGAAGAGCAATTTAAACCCAAAACCTTATCGGAGAGAGAGAAAACGTACTCTGGGGAAGTCATGACCCTCAAATTCAAAGATGCTGATCTTCGAGATATCATCACCTACATAGGTGAGCATGTCGGTCTGAACGTCGTTTTCGATCCTGAGGTCAGAGGAGTTGTCACCTGCAACCTTGTGGATGTGCCCTGGGATCAGGCACTTGATCTTCTTCTCAAGACCAACAAGATGGGTAGAACATTAGAAGGAAACGTTCTCCGGATAGCTCCGGTCCAGACCATCACGCGTGAGCAAGAGGAACTGCAAAAGCTCGAAGAGAGCAAAGAGCTGGCAGGGCCCATGACCACAAAATCCTTCACTCTTTCCTACTCGAAAGCCGCAGACATCGAAGGCCTTCTCCGAAACAAAATATCGACAAGAGGGGAGATGATCGTCGATAACCGAACAAACACTTTGGTCATCACCGACGTAAGGGATAGAATAGAACTTATCGAAAGGCTCATCAATGTGTTCGATACGCCAACCCCTCAAGTCTCCATCGAAGCACGGATTGTCGAAGCCACAAGCACGTTTATCCGTAATCTTGGAATCCAGTGGGGAGCGAGAGGAATCGTCGATCCTTTCTATGGCAACCAAACGTCTCTCCAGTTCCCGCATAAAGTTCTGATCGACGGTGCAATGATCCCCCAAGGAATCGTGACCAAAGGTATCGGAGGACCGCTGGGTGGCTATGCCATCAATCTGCCGGCTCCTGCATTCACTACGGCCATGGGTGTATCCTTTGCCAACGTTCTGGACACGTTTAGACTGGATATGGCTATATCTGCTATGGAAACCTCTGGTAATGGCCGAATCATCTCCAGCCCCTCTGTTACCACACAGAACAACCAAGAGGCTGAAATCATACAGGGTAGACAAATTCCAGTCCAAACAGTTGCTAACTTTACGGTTACGACACGATACATCAATGCAGCTCTCGAGCTTCGTGCCACTCCTCAAATCACGGCCGAAGGAACGATCATCATGCATATCGAACTCAGAAACAACGCTGCAGATTTTGCTAATCTCGTTAACGGCATTCCTCCTATTATCACTCAGAGTGCGAGCACTACAGTCATGATTCCAGATGGAGGCACAACGGTCATAGGAGGCATCTACCGAACAGAGGATTCTATAACCCGAGAAAGGGTTCCATTCTTCCATAAAATTCCGATTCTGGGAAACCTCTTCAAATCCTTTGCGAGAACCAAGCAAAGCCGAGAGTTACTCATCTTTATAACTCCCAGAATTCTCAGATAAGAGGGTGACAAAATGAGAAAAATGAAAAATGTGTTAAAACTGCTGGTAATCGTCCCGACCCTTTTCCTCTTATTCTCCTGTAATCCTTTAGAGGACGATTCCAAATCTGACAGCCTGCTTGTTGTGGTACAGATTGTTGCGACAGACATCGAAAAAACCGAAGTCAACTTTCTTGAGTCTGACGTGGTTGTGCTAGATGCTGAAGGTGCAGCGACTGTTACAGACGATCCCGCTGTTGTGACTTTAACGGCAAAAACGCTTGACCCAAATCCCTTGCTCGGCGTTTCCCATTATAACGGTATTATTGTGGATCGTTACGTAGTGAGCTACTTCCGATCGGATGGGAAAAACCAGGAAGGTGTGGATGTTCCCTATTCCTTTGAGGGAGCACTTTCAGCTCTGGTCGAGATTGACAGTCAAGTCGATATCTCCTTCGTTTTGGTCAGGGCGGTGGCTAAATTGGAACCTCCCCTCATCAACTTGAGAGACGGCCGAGGGGAAGGGCAGCTCAAAGTGACGGCTAAGATCGATTTTTACGGAAAAGACACCATCGGCAACGGAGTCAAAGCAACAGGCTATTTAACGATATTCTTCGCTGAGTACGTGACCGAATAAAGCGGAAATCAATGAGGAGGTGGACAATGAAATCAAGAATCAAGGTTTTAACAATCCTGTCTTTAGCTTTAGGTTTGGCGTTCATTACCTCCTGCTCGAGGGATGCAGTGGAAGATCCCTCTCCCCTGGGCCCTGCGGGTTTCGCCATTTCTTTGAAGGTATCGGCAAGTCCTAATGTCCTTTTCGCCGGCTTCCAGAATAGAGAATCCACAACTGTAACCGCGGTCTTAAAAAAATATGACGGAACTCCAATATCAGGAAGGACTTTGTATTTTGAACTTCGTGACGCATTGACTAGTACAAGAGCAGACAGCATTGGGTATTTCGAAGGATTAAAAGCCGTTGCAGCAAAAGTGACAGATGGAAATGGCACGGTCAACATCGATTATTATGGACCCACAGCTGCAGAAATCGATTTCAACAGCTCCTATTACATCACGGTTCATGTCGGCTGGGAAGGGGTAGAGAGTATAACGGAGTGGACTCCTGTCTATTTGGTTCGTGATTTTTCGGATCTTATCTTCAACGTGACCGTTGATCCCAATATCCTATGGTGCACCAACACAAGGCCTGAATCCACAATCAAGGCATACTTTGCTGTGCCTGATGGAACTCCTATTGTTGGACGGAAGATCTTTTTTGAGATCACTAGCGGTCCAGGCTATTTCATCGATGGTCAAATGAAGACTTTCAAGGAGACAGACTCAAACGGTTTTGTGACCATGATCTATAAAGGCCCCACAAGCAGCGAATTGAGCGCGGACGAAGAGTGGGTATCTATCAAAGTACAGCCACAAACCTGGTGGGCGGAGTTTGGCCCCTATGGTGAACCAGATCCGGATCAATATTGGATCCATGTCGATTTTCAAATCCGTCTGAAGAAAGGAAACTAGAAAGCCTTATCCATAGAGAAAGACAGTCTTTCTCGATTTCACGCGCTTCAAAGACTCTCTGAGGACCCGATTCAGGGTCCTCTTTTTTTTTGCCTTTAAAACAACCTGAACTCTATATTTTCCTCTTATTCTCGCCAAAGATGCCAACGCTGGCCCCAATGTCTCGATCTGGGCGTCTTGTTCCCTGACCAAGGAAGAAAAATTTCTGGACTCCTTTGCCAGAGTCCTCAAATTTTCTCCTGTGAGAACGACCTCTGCCACATGAGAAAAAGGAGGATAATTCATGATCCGTCGGTATTTGATTTCCTGACTATAAAAGGAGTCATAATCCTCGAAAGCCGCGCAACGGATACTGTAATGGACAGGGACCGATGTCTGTATGAGTATCTCAGCAACTCCATGTCGGTTTATAAATTTCGCCATTTGGTAAACGGCCTGAAAGGTTTTTTGGCTTGCTCTGAAATCCGGAAGTGTAAGGAGGAGTTCGGGATAGAGAATGATGACCAGTGCTGTAGGAGAGAGGCTCATTTGGTGGGCCAAGAGTTGAGTCCCGAGGAGAATATCGATCTTCTTCTTTTCAAACTGGGAGAGGATTCTTTCTTGTTCCTTTTTTGATCTTACATCATCTGTATCAAAACTTTTCACACGGCTCTGGGGGAATTTTCTTCTCAATTCCTCCTCGACGACTTCAATCCCAAAACTTCGGCCAAGACGAATCCAGCTTCCACATTCAGGACAGACATCCTGCTTCACTGTGGAATGACCACAGTAATGACAGACAAGTTTTTCTTCCTTTTTGTGATAGCTCATGGCCACATCACAACGCGTGCAACGCGGCATGTACCGACAACGTGGACAAACAAGAAAGGACACATACCCGCGGCGGTTAAAGAAAACAAGGGTGGATTCTTTCCCCCATAGATTTTCCTCGATCCTTTGAACCACTCTATCGGCTATGACACCATTTTTGGGTCGATCTCCCACGAATTCTACCCTTCGTTTATCGGACTTCTCACCCAGACGGAGCAAATAACCCTCATTTCTTGCACAGTAATAGGCTTCCACAGAAGGCATCGAAGAGCCATAGATCAATATTGAGGAGGCCTTCTTGGCTCTCAGCCAAGCTCCTTTTCTGGCATCGTACGACGGGCTCTCCCTTTGATAGTAGGAATCATCCTGTTCCTCATCAACGATGATCATCCCAACATTGGTTAGGGGGGAAAACAACGCGGATCGAGCACCCGCCACCACATCTGCCCTGCCTTCGTTTATCCTCTCCCATTCTCCCTCTCTCTTTTTCTCGGATAACTGACTGTGGAAAAGAGCAGCCTTTTCCCCGAATCTTTTTTCAAACTTTGCCTGGAGTGTCTTTGTCAGGGAGATTTCTGGGACAAGGAAAAGCACCGTTTTCTCGACGTCCAACACTTTTCTAATTAAATTAAAGTAGACAGCCTCTCTCGCCTCCTGAGGGGCGTGAAGATAGAATGGAGAAAAAACCTCTTTTCCTACCAGCTTTGAAATGGAATCTATGGCCTGAAGTGATTTCTCATCAACTGAAAAGTCCATCTCGAGTTGTACTGGGGAAAGAGCATCGGTTTTCTTCCTCCTTCGGATAGATTTTTTCACTTCACTTTTGACCTGGATGAATCCTTTCTTTTCCATCCGTGAAATCAGGGAAGAGAGATGATCGACCCTGGCTTTTCTCTTCACATACGCACGGGAATAGAACCCTCTCTGAAGCAATCTCAAAACCCGCCGTTCTTCCTCAGAAAGGGAATCATGCTGGATGGCCAATTTGCCCTGCTCGGTCAAGCCTACTCTTGTCCTGCTTTTTGGAACATAAGAGGGAGGAAGTGAGGATTGAAGCATCTCCCCCCAGGAAGAAAAATGGTGTGCGCTCAGTTCCTGTGTAAAGGATAGAAAATCTGGAGAAAAAATGGGCTTTGCATCCAACACATCTTGAATCTCTCTAAGATCGTAGTCCTTTGTTTTCCGTCGCTTCCTCAGCCCGACAATAAATCCCGTCAAGCTTCTCCGGTGAAAGGGAACAAGCACCCTGGAGCCGATTTTGGCCAGATTTTGATACGCATCGGGCACGATGTAAGTGAAGGTTTGGGTCAGAGGAAGACTTAAGACGACTTCAGCATATACACTCATCATCTGCCCAGGAAGGCCAGAACCTTTTTCATATCTTCCCAGACCATTCTTTTAAGCCTTTTGTTCCCTTCATTTCTGATGAGATAGGAGGGATGAAAGGTGGGCATCACCTTGATTTGATGGAAGTCGTGAAAGTCTCCGCGTAAAGCTGTCATGCCAAGTCGGCTTTGGATAAAAAAATCTGCAGCCACTTTTCCCAGCGTGACAATGACTCTCGGCTGAATCCGTTCGATCTGTCTGAGGAGGTATTCCTTGCAGGTCTCAATCTCTGATCCCTGCGGGGTCCGGTTCCCCGGAGGCCGGCATTTGAGCACATTAGTGATGTAGACCTCTTCTCTCTTGAATTGCATAGCCTGTATGATTTTTGTCAAAAGCTGCCCCGCCTTTCCGACAAAAGGCCTTCCCTGGATGTCTTCATCATGCCCCGGCGCTTCTCCCACAAACATGAGTTCAGCGCTGGGATTCCCTTCACCAGGAACAGCGTTGGTCCGTGTTTGTGCCAACGGACATCTCTGACAACGAAGGATGGTTTCTTCCAGGGATAATAGGGGAGGTTCCTGCGTAACAAAATCAACTCCGAGAAGAGAAAAAAATTTTAATTTTTCCTCTAACTCGCTGATGAGTTTTTCAGCTCTCTTTTCCAACTTTCTCCTCTATCTTGTCCAGTATCAACTGGCTGATCTCAAATTTACTCTTTTTTCCTGACCGTATGGCTTTTCCATCGGAAAAAACAAGCCAGACCTGATTATAGTCGGAGCCGAATCCAACACCTTTTTTCGAGACATCGTTGGCCACGACCAAATCCAGATTTTTCTCTTTCAGTTTTTTTTGGGCATTTTCCTTAACGTCTTCCGTCTCGGCCGCAAAACCGACCAGAATCCTTTTCCCTTTTCTCTCGCTGATCCTTTTGAGGATGTCTGGAGTTTCGATCAGATGGATGGACCTGAATATCTGTCGCTTTTTAATCTTTTGGGAAGATGGACTTGAAAACTTAAAGTCAGAAACCGCCGCAGCCATGATGACTATATCAGCTCTATGGAGATGTCGTTCAACTGCCTTTTCCATTTCCTCGGCCGTCTTAATCCACTCAATGTGAACCCCCGAAGGAGGCATGATATGGGTAGGGCCTGAAACAAGAATCACTTCAGCACCTCGCCGCATGGCTTCTCCAGCCAATTCAAATCCCATTTTGCCCGAAGAAGGATTGGATAGGAAACGAACAGGATCAAGGTATTCACGGGTTGGCCCAGCCGTGACCAAGACGATTTTGCCTTCTAGGCTCTGACCCTTGCTTATCAGTTTGAGCGTTTCGCTGACAATCCTTTCTACGGGAGCGAGCCTGCCCCATCCTTTCTCTTTGCAGGCCAAATATCCTTTTTCCGGCTCAATAAAGCGTATCCCCTGGCTTATAAGCTTTTTCATATTCAATTGGGTCTGTCTATGAAGATACATGGCCTCGTTCATAGCAGGAGCCATAAGAACAGGACATCTGGCAGCCAGAAAGAAAGTCGACAGAAAATCATCCGCCACTCCAGAGGCAAACTTACCTATTATGTTGGCTGTGGCAGGAGCCACAAGAAGAAGATTGGCCTCTTTGGCCAATTCCACATGTCCGATCTCTTCCGAGCCTTCTCTTGCGAAAAGGTCAACCAGAACTCTCCGGCCCGTGAGTGCACTAAAAAGCAAGGGAGAGACCAAACGAGTGGCATTCTCGGTCATGATGACCTGCACATCACAGGACTCCTTCTGGAGGCTTCTTACAACCTCACAGGCCTTGTAAATGCTGATAGATGAGCATATTCCCAGAGCGATTTTTCTCATCCTCACCTCTTAATCCTCTCCATAAAAACTTCGAAGAATAGGCATGATCTGTTTTTTTCGAATGTCCGTCCGACATCTCTGGCTCAATATGACCGATTTCAGCTCTTCTTTGGCCTTATCGAGTTCATCGTTAATGATGATGTAGTCAAATTGATAATAATGTCTTATCTCCCTTTTTGCCACCTCTAGGCGTCTTCTTATCGATCCTGCGTTCTCTTGACCCCTCCGCTCCAGCCTTCTCTTTAATTCGGGAAACTCCGGCGGAAGGATAAAGACAAAAACAGCCTTTTTGTATTTTTCTTTTATCTGATCAGCACCTTGAACGTCGATGTCCAAGAATAAATCTTTCCCCGTTCCCTTCTTCTCTACCTCCCTCTTGGAGGTGCCGTAATAATGACCATGAACCACAGCCCACTCCACCAGTTTGTCTTCCTGAATCATCTTTTTAAATTCTTTTTCAGGGATGAAATAATAATCTTTCCCTTCCTTTTCTGCACCTCTCTTCTTTCGGGTCGTGAAGGAGACAGAGAATTCCACATTTTTGAGTTCTTTCAGAACGCCTCGGACCAGAGTCGATTTTCCACATCCAGAAGGACCGGTTATCACATACAGCATTTATTCCACCACTTTCAATTACTCGATATTCTGTACCTGTTGGCGAATGCTTTCCACTTCGGATTTAATCGACAGACTCCTTCTGATTACATCGATATCCTGAGCCTTCGAGTTTATCGTGTTCGCCTCTCGGTAGAGCTCTTGAGCCACAAAATCCAACTTCTTTCCCACAGGATCCGCCTCCGTCGAGTCGAGCACCTCCCGAAAATAGCTCAAATGGGACTTCAGTCTTTCTATCTCTTCGGTCAGATCGTAGCGCTGCGCTAAAAAGGACGCTTCTTCTATCAATCTGTTCTCAGAAAAGGTGTTTTCCTGGCTTATCTCTTTTATTTTTTCCCTCAGTTTCTGTTTGATCAATAGAGGCTGTTCCTTCGCCCGCTTTTCGACCTCACGGATAAGAGTCTTGATGTCCTGGACATGGGACCTGAGCTGATTCTTGATCTCTTTCCCCTCCCTGGCTCTTGCTTTTACCAACTGGGCCAGTGTCTTCTCAAAGTTCTTTTCCAAGAGTTCCGCTTCTTGCTTCGTGAAGTCTGTCCTTCTGAATTCGACAACGTGGGGAATATTGAATAGATTCTCCAAGGAAAATTTTACTTTATCTTGTGCAACAGGAGATGCTTTCTCAAAGGAGGAGAGGATCTTCTTCAGCAACTCTTTATTGATCCAAAATTGCCATTTTTCAGGACTCAAAACACGGATATCCACCGATACTTCAACCCTTCCTCTGTGGAGTTTCTTTTGACAGATACTTCTCAATCTATCTTCGACCGCGCCGATCGGGCTACCTCGGTAACTCCAATCAAAAAAACGATGGTTGAGTGTTCGGATGTTAATCTTGGCAGAAAAAGTCTTGTGGACAAACGTCTTTTCTGCATAGCCCGTCATACTGTGGATCAATTCAACGACTCCTTTTCTTCAGGGAATTGTAAATCATAAAGTTTTCGGTAAATTCCGTTATTCCTATAAAGTTCCCTGTGAGAGCCGATTTCAGCAATACGTCCTTTGTCCAGAACCAATATCTTATCCGCATTCCTAATGGTTGAGAGCCGGTGGGCAATGACAAACGTCGTTCTGTCCTTCATGACATTAGCCAGAGCGACTTGAATCAATCTCTCCGATTCAGAATCCAGGGCAGAGGTGGCTTCATCCAGGATAAGAACAGGAGGATTCTTGAGCAAGGCACGCGCTAAGGCCAGTCTTTGCCTCTGTCCGATTGACAGCAATCCTCCCTTCTCTCCGATCTGTGTCTCATATCCGTGGGGAAGGTTCATGATAAAGTCATGAGCTTTGGCTGCCTTGGCGGCATTGATGATCTTCTCAAAAGGAATCTCTTCCAGCCCATAGGCAATATTGTTACGGACCGTATCATTGAAGAGAATGAGCTCCTGTGTGACCAATCCGATCTGTGTGCGAAGGGAGAAAAGCGTCACTTCCCGAATATCAATTCCATCGATGAGGATTCTGCCGGTTGTTGGTTCATAGAAGCGGGATAAAAGGTTGACGATGGTGGTCTTTCCTGCCCCGCTCAATCCAATAAGCGCCACCTTTTCTTTGGGCAATATTTCAAAATCTGCGCCATGGAGAACATCGATATTTTCATTATAACTGAAAGAAACGTTTTGGAATTTCACGTGGCCTTGCACCGGGGGAAGAGGATACGCTCTAGGATGATCGATAATCTGAGGTTTACTCTTCAGAATTTCATTGATCCGTTCATAACAAGCGATTCCTTGTTGGATGGCGATATTCGCTCGGCTCAATTTTTTTATGGGAGTGTACATATAGAAAATGGCCATCACAAAAGTCCCAAAATCTCCTGGACTTATGTAACCACGAGTAATCCGGGTCGTTCCAACAATGAGAATAAATGCACCCACCACACCGCCTAAAAATTCCATGAACGGAGAGGACAGGCTTCCAATCCATGCTAGTTTCATGCTGGTTTTCAGATAGTTCCTCGTAGCCTGAAAAAATTTTTTAAGCTCAAACTTCTCCATGGTGAAGGCCTTGACGATCTTATTTCCTGTAATCGTCTCGTGGAGAAGCTTGTAGATATCAGCCATCCGGACTTGATTGATCCTTCCTTTTTTCTTAAGTTCTCGGCTGAAAATAGCCAAAGGAATAACGGCCAGAGGTGTGATGATGAAAGCGGCCAAAGCCAAATGCCAGTCGACGAGAAAGATTCCAATAAGAAGAGCAAACAAGACAAAAGTCTCCTGGATGAAATCCCCCATGCTCCCCGAAACTGCCTCTTGAATTTTATCCACATCATTCGTCAACCTAGACATCAGTTCACCCGTTGCCGTTCTGTCGAAATAGTCTGAGGATTGGTGGAGTATATGCTCAGAGAGGTCATCCCTCAACTTTTTCGACACCTTCAGTCCTATGGATTTCATTAAATAAGAGGAAAGGAAGGTGAATAGACCTTTTCCAAATATAACCACTAAAACGAGAATAGGAATAAAGCGCATGAGTTGTTCATCGCTCACGTGACGATAGATGATATCAAGAAAACGGACCCTTTCGATTGGCTCTGCTGGTCCTAGCTTGAGCAGCTTATCCATGATTGGCTGGACCAGATTCACAAACACATAGGTGAAGAAAGCTACAAATATCGTAAAAACAAAAGAGAGAATGAGTCTTTTCTTCTCTTGAAATGTGAGTCTAAGAAGCTGGATTACGTCTTTCATCGTTTACGAAGAAATGGCCAGATGGCTATTCTCCAGAATTTCAAAGGCGTTTAAGGCTGAACCGCGTGTCAGGTTATCGGTTACAGTCCAAATCCAAAACCTGTTCGGGTGGGATTCCTCTCTTTTGATCTGGCCGATGAAAATTTTGTCCTTTCCTGCCACCAACACAGCCGAAACAGGGCAAGAAGCTGATGGTGGCGACATCTTGAAATAGGATGACTTCTTGAAGAGGTTTTCGAACATTTGGATATCAGGCGTTTCTTTGAGCTCGAGGTAAACCATAATTGAATAGGTGTGAAAGACCGGGGCCTGAATGATCGAGAGGGATAGGGGAAAAGCTTTAGCATCGAAAACACGAGAAATTTCCGAAATGATCTGTTTTTCCGACGGTGAGAAACCATTCTTGTCCATGGCTTCGGTATGAGAAAGGAGGTTAAAGGCAATCTGGGTTTTGAAGATCCTTTTCGATACAGAAGCGCTGCTCAAGACAGCAAAGGATTGATTGGCCAGCTCTTCTATTCCTGATTCATCGAAAGCCGATACAGGCTGGAGAATGAAAGCCACGGCCTTAAGGAGGTGGAATTGCTCAAGAAGAACATGGAAAAGATGGGCAAGAATGATTGTCACAGAATGTGGGTTGGCAATCAGAGGAGGCTTTTTCTTAAGAAGGATGTCATGGTTAACTCCAGCAACCACAATCGGCATGTTTTCCTCTGCATTAAAGGTTTCATTGAGATCGATGGCCAAATATTTATTCCCGGAGGCGAGTTTCCCGTATTCCTGGTTTGTTTTCTTGTCAGCGGCTAAAAAAACAAGATCAGAATCTGCAATGGAAGATTTATCGAGCGGGAGAATGACCCGTGGTTCGCCTCGAAATTGAATCAGTTTAGAGTATTCTCCCCTAACATCTGGGTCGAAAAACTCAATCTTATCAAAAGAAAACTTTTTTTCTTCCAGGACATTTTTCATTTCCTTGCCACGGAAGGTATCCGTTCCTATCAATGCCACCCGGATCCTTCTCTGCTGTCTCATTTCTTTCTATGAGCTTATCTACGGAAGAGACTTCTTGTATTCTGTCATCAAATAATACATTTTATCTTTTAAGAAGAGCTTTTTTTTCTTCATCTGCCTCTCTTCCCACTTCTCCTCTTCGGATAAAAAACTCTTTGCATGGAACTTGGCCAGCTTTTTCTCCAGCCTCTGATGCTCGTCAAAGGCCTTCCTGAATTCATCACTCTCCTTTAGCAAACGCTCTTTGATTTCTTTCTCATCCATAGAGTCAATCCTCCAGCTTGAAAGAATATCACATTGCCTATCCTATTTCAATTTCACCGTTTTTCGTCTTTTTCTCATTGACTTTAACCAATGAGCTATTTATACTATGGCTCGAGCTAAAATACATCACCAAAGACCGGCGAGGTAGCTCAGTCGGTAGAGCGAGAGACTGAAAATCTCTGCGTCGGCGGTTCGATTCCGTCCCTCGCCATTCCCTCTTTTCCGGTTTGTTTTTCTGATACACTGATAAGCCGGATTCACACTTCTACTGGATAACACTCCCCTTTATGTACGATTTAGAAAATTCCTCAACGGATTTTGATATAATCCCTTAAATCTTGGCTGAATTCAGGTCGTTTGAGAGCCAGCTCGATCACGGCTTTTAGAAATCCCAGTTTATCCCCAGCGTCATAGCGCTTTCCTTCGAACAGATAGCCATAGACAGGTTGTTTTTCCAGCAGCAGCTTAATGGCGTCAGTGATCTGGACCTCTCCCTTCATATCAGGCTCTGTCCTCTTGATGGTTTCAAATATGCTCGGATCAAAAACATACCTGCCGATCACAGCCAAGTCGGAGAAAGCCTTCTCTGGACCAGGTTTCTCCACCAAATCCTCGACCTGGAAGACTCTCTCGGAAATCTGTTTTGGTTTGATAATCCCGTATTTTTTCATCCCTTCTTCATCTGTCCGGCCAAGGACAATGACTGAGGCTTTAAGCTTTTCATAGGCATCGATCAATTGTCCGATGCACGGCTTTTCACAGTCGAAAATATCATCGGGCAAAAGCACGGCAAAAGGCTCATTCCCGATGTAATCCTCTGCCATCAAGACAGCATGTCCCAATCCCAATGCTTCCTTCTGGCGGATGTAACAGAACTCAGCCAAGCTGGATATCCTACGAACTTCTTCCAAGAAATCGCGCTTTCCCTTTTCTTCCAGGAAATGCTCTAATTCCGGGCTGTTGTCAAAATGATCTTCGATGGAAGATTTCCCTCTACCGATTATGACCGCAATCTTTTCAATACCTGCTCCCACTGCCTCTTCCACACTGTACTGAATCAAGGGCTTATCCACAACGCTCAGCATTTCCTTAGGCTGTGCTTTGGTTGCAGGTAAGAAACGCGTTCCGAATCCTGCTGCTGGAATCAACGCTTTTTTAATCACTCGTGTTCCCTCATTGTTTCGCCATTCGCTTCATTCACAGACAACAGCACCGATTGATTTGATTTAAGAATAGACATGGATCGTAAATCCATCCAGGATTACGGGAATCGATCTTCTGAGCCACACTTCCCAAATCATAGATGAGTGCCGGGATAATTGTTATCTATGGGATGATTCTCCTCTCCATGTATCAGAGAAAATTTATGCAGGATCACCACCCATAGCCTATGGAAAGTTCAAGAGCAAGAATCTTCAAGTTATATGTGCCGGGCATGGCGGACTCAAACTCTGGATCTGTTATCGTCTTCAAATAGTCAATGTCTTTTTCCTTGCCCATCAAGTATTCGACACCGAGATCGATCATCAGGCCGTCAATGTTGTATCCAATGCCGACAGCAAAGCAGTTGAAATCCGTGATTGGCAGAAGGATATTCCTGGTTTCGTTAGGGGCGGTTCCTGGATCGAAGTAATATCCCGCCCTGAGCGCGAATTTCTCGGACAACCAGTATTCTGCTCCAAACCGTATTTGCACTTTGTCATCCCACTTCAGTGCCAGTTTATTCCCTTCCGTCAGTTCCATAAGAGTTGCCCAAGCGGTATCCGTAAATGTGAGCTCGATCTCATCGATTTTGGACCATTGTGTGAATTGAGCATCCACTGTCAAGGTAAAATTCTTCACAGGTTTAATAGCAATGCCACCAGCTAGCCACATCGGCCAGGTGACATCCGCTTCTATGTCTGCTGTTGTTTCGATAGCACCCACAAGAGGAGCAAGCTGATCAATGCCGGAAACAAACGTCTCTCCGCTGAAACTGATCTTGCTGGGAGTCCGGAATGTGGCACCCAGACTAAACATCTCGCTGGGCTTAACAAGAACGCCAAAAGTGGCACCGAAACCCCATCCGGTCATCTCTAATGTTTGCTGCCCGAGATCAATGGGCGCAGGGAGAAGAGGATGCAGAGCAGCACCTGCATATTGCGCGGTTTTAAAGCTCCCGCGATTTATATTCAATGTGGCACCGATCATGAACTGTTCATTCACTTTAAAAGCGATAGCCGGTGAGATAGAAATGACGAAGATCTTACTCATCCAATCAATATTAGGATTGGGTGTGATGCCCGAAATTGCAGCAAGATCTTCACCCTTCCATTCTATGCCTAGACCTGACGGAACATACACGGCGAAACCAGCGACGACGTTTTCACTCACCGGATGGTAATAGCTTGCCAAACCGGCAAGATAATGCTTACTGACACTGTCTGCATCCGCTAGGGTCAATGGTCCTATTATTGAGGGCACCTCCAACATGTAACTCATAGAGGGAATGATGTCTGTCCCGTAAAAACCGAAATATTTCTTGTCGAATTGAGCAATCCCTGCTGGATTCCAGAAAACAGCCGTGAAATCATCCGCCAGACCGACAAAGGCGCCCCCCATAGCTACGGCTCGTGCTCCGATACCGTTCAGGTTCAAACCATTGGAAAATGATAGTGAACTTAAAAAGACAAGAACTGTGACGATTGAAAACAGCAATTTTCCTTTTTTCATGCTAACCTCCTCATTTGTTCTTCTGTTTACGATATTTTTATCCTTTTGTCAATTCCTGTTTTTCCCATGTAAGCATCTCTATTTCCGTGATGAGGGAAACATCTGACCTCATTGAGAAGAGCGGCGACGGTTCCCCTCCATCCGAAGCCCATTGTGGGAGGGTCTTGGCAAGGAAAGGATCAGGTCGAGGATTGAAAAAAGATGCTTTCTATTATCCCTCATCAACGGATTGAACCTCCTTAACCTCAGGCACTTTCTTCTTTATAAAGCGGGTGATCCCGTGGGTTAAAGTCATCTGCCTCATAGGACATCCCACACAAGCTCCCAAGAGACGCACCTTGACCACACCGTCTTCTGTCACATCGACAAATTCCACATCTCCACCATCAGCCTGGAGATGAGGTTTCAATTCTTCAATGGCTTTCTGAACTTTTTCCTTCATTTTTTCTCCTTATTTGGTCATTTTTTTATCAGTCGTAACTCAATTATTTCTTTTGAAACACAAATCCTTTTTTCTCATCTGCATCGATTCCAACAACATCTCCTTCCTTGTATTGGCCATCTAAAAGATTAAGAGCCAAAGGATTTTGGATATTCTTCTGGATTATCCTCTTCAGAGGTCGGGCTCCATATGCAGGATCAAAGCCTTTTTCTGCCAGAAGCATCTGAGCCTCTTTGCTGACTTCGATATCGATCTTTTTTTCTTTCAGCACAGCACGCAACTCATCCAGTTGAAGTCCTACAATTCTCAGGATGGTCTCTTTGGAAAGGGCTTTGAAAATCAGGATCTCATCCACCCGGTTGAGAAACTCTGGCCGGAACTTCCTATCCAAGATAGACTTGACTTCCTTTTCTATCTTTTCAAAATCCTGACTCAGCTCTTTAAAAATCTGGCTTCCCAAATTGGAGGTCATGATGATGATGGTGTTTTTAAAATCAACCGTACGTCCCTTTCCATCTGTCAGACGGCCATCGTCCAGAATCTGAAGAAGAATGTTGAAAACATCGGGATGGGCTTTTTCTATCTCATCCAAAAGAATGATCGAGTACGGCCGGCGCTTTATGGCTTCAGTAAGCTGTCCTCCTTCTTCATAGCCGACATACCCTGGAGGGGCTCCGATCAGTCGTGAAACCGTGTGCTTTTCCATATACTCAGACATATCGAGCCTTACCATCGCCCGTTCATCGTCGAAAAGAAACTCGGCCAAAGCTCTTGCCAGTTCGGTTTTTCCCACGCCGGTAGGCCCCAAGAAGAGAAAAGAGCCCAACGGTCGTGAGGCGTCTTGAATACCTGCCCTCGCTCGTCTTATTGTATCCGAAACAGCGCGCAAAGCGTGGTCCTGACCGATTACCCTCTTGGCCAGGTTTTCTTCCATCTTGACAAGCTTTTCCACCTCGCCCTCAAGCATCTTCGAAACAGGAATTCCCGTCCATTTTGAGACGATGTGGGCCACATCCTCTTCATCCACCTCCTCCTTCAACATCTTATCCTTATCTTGAACGGCGGCTAACTTTTGGGATGTCTTTTCCATGTCTTTTTCTATCTCGACCAGGTTTCCGTATCTTATTTCGGCCACTCTTTCCAGCTCGCCTCTCCTTTCTGCATTCTGTTCCTCCACCTTCAGGCTGTCTATTTCACCCTTAAGCTTGTTCATCCTATCGATCAGATCCTTCTCCTCACGCCAGTGAGCTTTGAGCACATCGCTTTTCTCTCTCAATTCTGCTAGCTCCTTGTTTAACTTTTCCAGCTTCTCTTTTGCACTTTTGTCTTTTTCCTTTCTCAAAGCTTGCTTTTCAATCTCCAGTTGAATGATGCGTCTCTCCAACTCGTCAATTTCTTCAGGCATGCTGTCGATCTCAATCCGGATGCGTGAAGCAGCCTCGTCGATCAGGTCAATGGCTTTGTCCGGAAGATAGCGATCAGCAATATAGCGATTGGAAAGGGTTGCGGCTGCAACAAGGGCTGAATCCTTGATTTTAACGCCATGGTGCACTTCATATTTTTCCTTGAGTCCCCTCAATATAGAGATCGTCTCTTCTACGGACGGCTCACCAACAAAAACCTGCTGAAATCGCCTCTCCAGCGCGGCATCACGCTCGATATGTTTCTTGTACTCATTCAAAGTTGTCGCACCAACACAGCGGAGCTCACCTCTTGCCAATGGAGGCTTGAGCATGTTTGAGGCATCCACAGCACCTTCTGATGCCCCTGCTCCTATAATGGTGTGCAATTCATCGATGAACAGGATAATATTCCCTTCAGCTTCTCTCACCTCTTTCAACACGGCCTTCAGCCTTTCCTCAAATTCCCCTCGATATTTTGCCCCGGCGATTAAAGCCGCAATATCCAGGGCAATGAGCTTCTTGTCCTTCAGAGATTGAGGAACATCTCCGTTTGCGATGCGCTGGGCAAGGCCTTCAACGATAGCAGTCTTCCCCACTCCGGCCTCCCCGATCAAGACTGGATTATTCTTTGTCCTCCGGGAAAGGACCTGGATGACTCTTCGTATTTCATCCTCACGACCAATAACAGGATCCAACTTTCCTTGTCTTGCTAAAGCTGTGATATCCCGGGCATAGCGCTCCAAGACTTGATACTTTCCTTCAGGTTCAGGATCCGTGACTCGCTGTGTCCCTCGAATGCTCATCAGAGCCTTAAGCACAGCTTCCTCTTCAACCCCATTATCTCTTAAGATACGGCTGGCTTCACTCGATGTCTCCTTCAGAAGGGCAAGAAAAAGATGCTCGGTAGAAATAAACTCGTCCTTAAGCTTCTCTGCTTCCTTTTCCGCCCTGCTGATGACCTGTCGCAGAAAGGAGGAAAGATAGGCTTCACCAGCTTCCTTGATTTTTGGAATTTTATCCAAGGCCCTTTCCAATTCTGCTCTGATTTTTAAAGGACTCAATCCAATTCTGCCAAGTATGGCATTCACGATACTTTCCTCTTGATCTAAAAAAGCCAAGAGGAGATGCTCGGGTCTTAATTCCTGATGGGCCAGTGCCTGCGCCTTGGATTGTGCAAGTTGAAAGACCTCTTGAGACTTCATGGTCAATCGATCCCATCTCATTTTCTTTTATCTCCAGATTCTTTATAGGGATAATATAATAGTCACAGTAAAAGTTCAAATTTAGAAAAAGATGCTTAATTTCAATTTCCTCTTGACAATTTGATAAAAACTGATATTTTTTTCTTGGGAGCAAGAGATGGAAGAAATCGAAATCATGAGCTGGTTAACGCTCGATGCCATAAAAAAATTTGCGCAAACTGAGGAAAGTATCGGAAACCTCCAAACTGGCCACTGTATGTCCGTGTTTTGCAAAATCGAAGACGATTATCTAGAGTTATGTTACAGCGATACAGCCTCCAACTTTTTAAGAAGATACGAGGATAAAGACGAATTTCAGTTGGCATTGGAGAGACGCAAGGAAGAAGTTGGCGAGACTCCTTATGATGAGGATAAAGGTTTCGAAGAAAATTTCGCAGAAGAAGACTTGGATAATGAATTCGGTCCTGATGAAGAATCCGAAAATTTCTGACTACATCCTCTTTCTACCTTCCTTTTCTTGATTTTTCATTCACTTTTGAAAAACCTTAAGCAGCACAGATCAATCCTCCTTGGTTTTCACTTTCTCCTTCAGTTTATTGAGCAAATTCAGGGCCTCGAGAGGTGAAAGAGACTCTATGGTCAGGTTCTCGATCTCTTCTCTTATCTCCTCCAACAGTTCTCGTTCTCTGTCTTCTTGGAACAGTAGGAACTGGGATCTATCCCGATTATCGGGAGAACTATAGGCAATCCTGGGATGGCCTGCATCATCTAATTCCTTTTTTTCCAAGTTGAACAGGATCTCTTTTGCCCTGCCAATCACTGTCCGGGGAATCCCTGCCAACCGCGCAACATGAATGCCATAACTCTGATCTGAAGGGCCAGGTACAATCTTTCGCAAAAAAATGACATCCTCCTTCCATTCCTTCACGGACACGTGATAGTTTTTGATTCTATCTAGAGTCAGGGCAAGCTCTGTCAATTCATGATAATGGGTCGCAAACAGAGTCTTGGCTCTCACGTCTTCCTTATCGTGAAGATACTCGGCCACTGCCCAGGCGATACTGAGTCCATCAAAGGTGCTTGTTCCTCTTCCGATCTCGTCCAGAAGAATCAAGCTCTTGGCTGTCGCATTGTTGAGGATATTGGCCGTTTCCAGCATCTCCACCATGAACGTCGACTGCCCGACGCTTAAGAAATCCATCGCACCGATTCGAGTGAAGATGCGGTCTACGAGCCCGATTTCTGCCTCTCGAGCAGGCACAAAAGAGCCCATCTGGGCTAATATGCAGATCAGAGCAACTTGCCTCAGGTAGGTGGATTTTCCGCCCATGTTAGGACCCGTGACGATAAGAATCTGATCCTTCTCCCTATCCAAATAGGTATCGTTAGGAATAAAAGGGTCTTCATTTGTGACCTCGATAACCGGGTGCCTGCCCTCAATGATCCTAACTTTATCATCGGAGCTAACCTTGGGTCGATAAAAATTCCGGTGAGAAGCCAATTCTGCCAAAGAAGCAAGCACATCCAGGATGGCCAGACGATAAGCCACTTTTTGGAGTCTTTCGGTCTCTCTAGAGATTTTTTCTCTGATCTCAAGAAAGAGGGCATACTCCAATTCCCCTATTCGTTGTTCGGCATTCAGGACTTTTTCCTCATATTCCTTTAGCTCTGGCGTGATAAAGCGCTCTGAGTTGACCAGAGTTTGCTTCCGGATGTAGTCAGGAGGGATCAAGTGCAAATTTGGTTTCGTTACCTCAATGTAATAGCCAAAGACCTTGTTGTAGCGGACCTTGAGAGAGGAGATTCCTGTTTGCTCCCTTTCTTTTCTTTCCAGTTGTGTGATGAAAGTCTTCCCCGAGTGGCTTATCTCTCTCAGTTCATCAAGCTCGCGATTGTGACCCTTTTTAATCAAACCTCCTTCCATGAGTAAAAAAGACGGCTCATCTAAGATTGTCTCCTCAATCCATCCCATGATATCCTGTGCGCTATCCCAATCAATTTGGATGTTTCTTATCTTTCCGGAGGAAAAAGGCTTGATCAGGGACTGAATCTGAGGAAGGGACAGAAGCGATCTTTTTAAAGCGACCAGATCTTTCGCATTGGCTGCTGCCAAGGATATCTTCCCAGTCAGCCGCTCTAGATCAAAGATATCCTTGAGGATCACTCTCAATTCCTGTCTTTCTATGGTTCGATGGAGAAATTCGTCAACGGCGTCCAGCCTTTGCTCAATTTCTGAACACTCCAACAAAGGATGAAGGAGCCAGGAACGAAGAAGCCTCCCTCCCATGGGCGTGACTGAGAAATCGATGATATCCAGCAAAGTGCCTGGCAAGCGTCCATCTCTCAGGTTTCTTATGAGCTCGAGGTTTTTTATGGTTGTGGCATCGAGGATCATGTACTGAGCAGATTGAACATAGGATAGACCATGGACCAATGAAAGAGCGTCTTTCCTCAATTTTTTCAGATAGAACAACAGGGCTCCTGCAGCTGAGATAGCAAGGCTCTTACCTCCCAGCCCAAAACCATCTAATGATCGGACCTGAAGATGATCGATCAGAAGATTTTTTGCTTGGGTGAAGTCGAAGATCCAATCCTCCTGAGGACTCCGCACAACTGTGTTCATTTCATTACGCGTAAGCATCTTTTCGATGCCGTCTCTTTGGCCTTCAGGAAAAACAATCTCTTTAGGAGAAACCTTGAAAAGTTCATCAGCAAGTAGAGCACGGCTTTCACTCTGGGTCGTTTTGATTTCTCCAGAAACCAGATCGATGAGAGCCATGCCCCAACCATCATCTTGTGTGTGCATACTGGCAACAAAGGTGCTCTCCTTGGTCTCTTCGAGTTCGAGCTCAACTGCAGTCCCCGGCGTTAAAACCTTTACCACATCTCTCTTGACCACACCTCGGGCATGCTTTGCATCCTCCACCTGTTCACAGATAGCCACCTTGAAGCCTTTGCGGAGGAGTTTGGCCAGATAGGATTCAGCCGCATGGTAGGGCACCCCGCACATGGGCACTTTTTGGCGGGACGTGAGGGCAATCTCAAGGATAGAAGAAGCCGTCTTCGCATCATCGTAGAACATTTCGTAAAAATCGCCCAGCCGGAAGAACAACAGGGCGTCCTGATAGTTCTTTTTAATTCTGTGGTATTGTTCCATCATGGGGGTGGTGGAGTTCTTCTTTACCATCGGTTTTAGTCAACTATACTTTCTGGGGCTCATTTTTTCAAGCCTATAGATATTTGTTTTGGCCTAAAGCGTTCACCCCAGGTTTGACAATCAACTAGGACTATAGTATACGTCTAAAAAATGAACATTCCCAATTCTCTCACTACCCTAAGAATATGTGTCATCCCGATATTGGTATTCGTTCTTCTTTCTCCATTTGACGGCAAAGAGTTAATAGCTTTTGTTATCTTCCTGCTAGCCGCTCTAACCGATATGCTCGATGGCTTCTGGGCAAGAAGAAAAAAACAGATTACAGTTTTTGGCCAGCTTTTGGACCCGATTGCCGACAAGCTTCTCATCACCTCAGCCTTTATCTGTCTTGTCGAGCTAGGGATTGTTTCAGCATGGATAGTCGTCATAATCATCGGAAGGGAAATAGCTGTTACTGGATTCAGGGCGCTTGCATCTTCTAAAGGAATTACCATCCCAGCCTCAATATTAGGAAAGATTAAGATGAATTCCGAAACAATAACAGTCTTGCTCTTAATCTTGGGAGAAAAACATCTTGGTCCATACTATATCTTGTCACACATCGGGCTTTGGGTGGTCGTTTTCTCGGCTATAATCTCAGCCATTGAATATTATTTGAAATATGGTTCTAAAGTTTTATCAGAGCATTCCTGAACGATTTCTGGCGACATTTTCAATCGCAACGATTCAATCCTTTATCACACGCTATCTGAAAAAAAGTTACCCGAGCAATAAAATGACTGGTCAACAGGTCAAACAGAAAATATCAAGAATTGATCGCCACACATCCTGATCTGGACTGTCCAACACCCGAAGGATTCGCTGCGATTTTATCCTCGTTCTCAGCGGCGAAACCAAAAGAGCGGAGGTCACACACCTAAAGGAGCAACCTTCCCTAGTCGTTGAGAATATCGGGAGCTTAATCAAGTAAAGCTCTCTTAAAATTTTTTAAGCTTTCCATGTCCTGCACATTTGCGACTTTCGGTGCAACAGACCAATCTCTTCCGATTCTTTTTATCAAGCCAGACAGCACCTTTCCCGAACCCAATTCTACAAACAGGTTAACACCTTGATCACACATGATCTCCATAGACCTGAACCAGAGCACAGATCGCGTAACCTGCCTCTTCAACGCATCTCTCGCTTCCTCCCCTTTACGAATAATCCGAGCATCCACATTGGTAATGATGGGAAACTCCAAATCTTTGAACTCCACGACATCAAGATCATGGGAGAGCCTTTCTTCCGCACTCTTCATCAGCTTGCAATGGAATGGAGCGCTGACGGGCAGCATGAGAGACCTGGGAGGCTTTATCAAGGACAGAGCCTCTTTGACAGCCGTTTCATGTCCGGCAATCACAATCTGCTCTTTGCTGTTCCAGTTTGCAATTTCCACGATTCCCTCCTTGACTTCTGATAAAGCCTTCGTGACTTCCTCATGGTCTGAACCCAATACGGCAGCCATAGCACCCACTCCAACAGGCACGGCTTCCTGCATATATTTTCCTCTCTTATGAACAAGAAGGACCGCATCCTCGAAACAGAGGGACCCTGAAGCGACC
>Ga0209636_10000545_pt1 | contig 37253 bp, 31 predicted proteins | sample DeeMarSWOR152_54_FD_187464 | JGI IMG/M metagenome (GOLD analysis project Ga0209636, IMG submission 187464) | Marine sediment microbial communities from White Oak River estuary, North Carolina - WOR-1-52-54 (SPAdes) (version 2) | ecosystem: Environmental > Aquatic > Marine > Intertidal zone >... | reverse complement strand
GACTTTGGGCAACAGCAGCATGCCCGCTTCGTCGTTATGTTTTTGCAATGCTTGCTGATAGCGTGCTCTGTCCCCTTCCTTATCGTCTGTCCTCTCGAGCTTGGGGAAGGATAGAGGTATTTCCACAAGGAGATTATAGATTCCGATTTCCCTCAACTGCTGAGCCTTCACCTCCGTGGAGGTCATCGCCATAAATTTGGCGTTGAGCAGACCCGCCTTCGTTAAGGTCCTCCCAACCCCTGACCACCCCGGAATCAACCCGATCATCGCTTCGCTGAAACACATTCCCGATCGAGAGTCTCCCACGAGGTAATCGGACATCAAGGCCACCTCGGCGGAACCACCGAATCGTGTTCCGCCACCGCACAAGGCGATTGTCCTCACGTCCTTGGAGAGGGCCCTGATGTCGCTGTAGAGGGCAAACCCCTTTTCCAGCCTCATATCTCCCCACCTGTAGAGGGCATCAATCTCCTCGGCCAATGCCTCCCGCTGTTCCATCTCTTTTTTGGTTTCAATGGTCTTATCCAATTGGGAGAGGCTCTCCTTCAGGTCGCCTCCGGCATGCACCGGGTCGCACCCGCCATAAAAGATGAGAAACTGGAATTCCTCCCTCGCTTCAGAGACGATCCTTATCGCCTCTAGATAGGCATCGAGCCCTGGGTTTCCCACGGAATGGACGGGCGGGTTATCGTAGCAGATGATACCGCCTTTGGCGCCCTGAAACTGGATGGCGTCCAGGTAAAGGTAAGCTTGCCCCTCCGACCATGTATATCGTGGCCCCAGGTTATTGAGCCCTTCGATCTTACCGGATCTTATGCTGTCGATGGGACCTGCCATGGGATCCCCCTTTCAATCAATGAAAGCGAAATGATTACCCAGAAATAATATTGAGCATGGAAGTGAATGTCAAGTGAAAAAAAGGACAAGCTCCTCAATGTCGTCCCAGCCACCATTTTTTCCATAACCGAGTGCCCTTGTCCTTTCGTCTTCATGCTTTGTGAGGTGAGCCTTAGAAGAGCTTACAGGCGTGCAATGTTTATTACTGCCAGCCTCAAATTTCGCCCGTGGACAATGGTATTCCTGAGAAACTCAAGGAAATTCCGCCTAAAATGGGTTTGAAAAAGGTGAAAAATGCGGCTATATTCTGGACTAACCACTTTACATGAGCTCAGAAATCAGCGAGGAGGTGCTGACTATGGACGTTTTTGAGGTTATCAAAGGGAGGAGAAGCATCCGGGAGTACAAGCCCGATGCGCTTTCCGATGAGATTTTAGAGAGGGTTTTAGAGGCGGTCCGGTGGGCCCCCTCGTGGGCGAATACCCAGTGCTGGGAGGTGATTGTCATCAGGGAGCCTGAGATCAAGGCGAAGGTTGCAGAGGCCCTGCCACCGGGGAATCCAGCCCTCTCCTCCCTCAGGGAAGCACCCGTCCTCGTGGTTTTCTGTGGGATTCGAAACCTATCGGGATTCAAGAGGGGGGAGGCTATAACGGATAAGGGGGATTGGTTTATGTTCGATATAGGCCTCGCCGTGGAGAACCTCTGTCTGGCGGCTTATTCCCTGGGATTGGGGACCGTTATCATAGGGAACTTCGACGCGAGGAAGATGGAAGTCCTGCTCGGGGTGCCCGAGAACATCTCCGTCGTTGCCATAACCCCCTTGGGTTATTCCCACAAGGAGGCTTCCGCGCCGAGGAGGAAGGAACTCACGGATTTCGTCCACTTTGAAACGTACCGGAAATCCCAGGAAACATGATTTTCCCGTGAATCCCTCACAGACATGAGTCCTTCCCAAGACTGGACCAGAGCTTGGGCCTCTAGACTCCAACCTCTGACCTTAGTCCTTTATCCCTTTGTCTGCCGCTTCAAGCGCAATGGTCATCCAACCTAACGCTGCAAAGTGCCACCTTACACCTTACTCTTTACCCCACCACACTCCAAAATTCTGGGGAAAGTCCTTACTTGTTTTTCTGTTCCGGCATAATCAAAAGTAGACGCTAGGGTAAAATCATAAGTAAACGAAAAGGAGACAACAAGTAGGCATCGGGGGAAATAGAATGGAATAGATGTTTCATGGTAGGACCGTCGGAAAAAATGGAGGTTTTACCTTTGTAGGGGGTGTGTTGGAGGCGTTTAACGATCATCTAATAGGGGAAGAGAAGACCTGTGAGATGCTAGGGGTGAGGAGGGCACAGCTCTACAAGCTCAGGAAGCGATGATTAAGAAGTGTTATAGGAGAAAAGCCTTTTGAACTCTATCGTCGGAAAGAAAGTGCCTTTCATCGATTGTCAGAAGAAGTTGAGCAGTAGCTTCACCAGGAGATGACCTTTATTCGTCAGAAGGCAGAGGTATATGGGCGGAGATTCAACTTTGCGGTGTTAGCGGAGGAGGCACAGAGGAGACTTGGTCGTCCTTTTCCCAGACAAACCTTACGTTTCTTTGCTCCATCATCCCCCATGGTTGTTTGAGGAAAAAAAGAAGCTCTACGTGCGATTTGAGACACCTGGGCCGGGGTTTCTCTTTCAGCACGACACTTCTAAACACCGGTGGGTTCCTGCCCTGAGGGGTTATTAGTTTCTCATCCCAACCACGGATGACTACTCAAGGCTCTTTGTGGGGGCGCACGGGACGCTGGAGCGTTATGGTCGGACATTGGCTTACTATGTGAATCGGCACAGCATATTTCGTTTTGTGGATCATCATGGTATGCATGTGAGGTATCTGGTTGTATTGGACGAGGGTGAGGTTCATTTCCGCAAGGCTTTACGCAGCTTGGGCATTGGGCTTATTTACGCACGGAAGGGGGGCGCAGAGGCCAAGGGAAAGGTGGAGAAGGCCTTTGACTATCTTCAGAGGCGAGTTCCGTATCTCTGTGAGCGGTATGGGATTAGGAGTGTTTGTGAGGCTCAGAAGATCGTGCAGGAGGTGCTAGGTTTTTACAACGAGCATCGGGAGCATCAGGAGACTGGGGAGGTACCCCTGAAACGCTGGTAGCAGGCCTTGGAGGCGGAAAAAGGGAGGCTTAGGCCTGTTCGATCCTTCAGTGGACCTTGATCTGGTTTTCCCCTTCATTACGAACGGGCAGTGAAAAAGGATGGTACCTTTTGTTTCAAGGGAAGGGAATTTAAGCTGAGTCGCTTTGCAGGGGAGCGGGTCACGGTGTGCTTGATCCCGAACGAAAAGCTCATGGCGGTAAAGACGGGCAGAAGGTGGGTGAGTTTTATCTTTAGGAGAAAATTGTGGTTTTCCCCTTTGTCTACTTTTGATTTTCACGGAACATCCTTACTTGTTTTTCTTGACTAACTTGAGATCTTCGTCTACCATCTCACTTACGAGATCCTCAAAAGAGATAGAATATTTCCAGCCAAGTTCCCGTTGTGCCTTACTGCTGTCACCCACTAACAGCTCTACGTCGGCAGGTCGAACAAATTGCGGATCAATTACGAGATGATCCTGATAGTTAAGCCCCACGTATGAAAAAGCCTTTTCCAAAAATTCTCTCACGGAATGGGCTTTGCCCGTTGCAATCACATAATCGGTCGGAGTTTCCTGCTGCAACATCAGCCACATTGCATTTACGTATTCCCTGGCATGGCCCCAGTCTCTCTTGGCTTCAAGATTCCCCAGTTTAACCTTCTTTTCAAGGCCCAACTTAATTTTCGCAACATGCGAGGTGATTTTTCTGGTAACGAACTCATAACCCCTTCGAGGCGACTCATGATTGTAGAGGATCCCACAGCTGGCTTTTAGGCCATAGGCCTCTCGATAGTTCCTGGTGAGGTGATACCCTGCCACTTTAGAAATCCCGTACGCCGATCGAGGTTTAAATGGAGTCGTTTCGTTCTGTGGAACGATCTTTATATTGCCGAACATTTCGCTGGATGCTGCAAAGTAAAACCTGCAATGTGGCGCCCTTTCTTTGAGCGCAGCAAGAACAAAATGTGTACCATTAAGGTTCGTATTAATAGTAGAAAATTCGTCCTCAAAAGAGTAGCTTACGAAGCTCTGCGCAGCCAAATGGTAAAATTCATCCGGTTTTACTTCTTCTACCACTTTGAAAACACTTGCAAAGCTTTCGAGGGAGCCAGCATGCAGCACTATTCTGTCCAAAAGATGCCGGATGCGCCAGAGTCTGTGTTCCGGATCCTCGATGGCAACCCTTCTGACAATCCCATGAACTTCGAATCCCTTTTCAAGTAACAGCTCAGCGAGGTATGAGCCGTCCTGACCGGTAATCCCGGTTATCAATGCCTTTCTCTTCATAAAGCTTTCCTTTCATCATCATAAACTCTTCATCTAACTCACCAATGTCTTTAACCATCAATATGAAAGGCAGACCGGTTCTTTTTCAATTCCGTAACAGCGGTCTCATAGTCATCCTTGTTTCCCATATCGAGCCAAAAGGCTTCGGTAGGATAGCCCATCACCCGTTCCCCTGCTTCAATAAGTTTCAGAACGAGGGTTGGAAAGTCCAGATATGTGTCGGATTCGATAAAATCTAAGACACGAGGTTGGAAGATATAAATCCCCGTACTTGCAGAAAATTCCTTCACGGGCTTTTCGTCATACCCAATGATATTGTTATTACCATCCATGCACGGCACTCCCAGGTCAATCTGGACCTTTTTCTGTGTAGTGGCGATGGTAAAAGAGTAGCCTTCTTGTCCAGGTGATACTGGCTAAGCTTTGAATAGTCAATTGTGGTAAGGATATCCCCATTCATAACAAGGAATGTCTCACCAAGCCCATCAATACCAGCCAGCGCCCCTGTCGTCCCTAAGGGCTGCTTCTCCCTATAATACCTAATCCTCAGCTTCTTAGATATCCAATTATTCACCATATATGCCTGTATCAACTCGGCCAGATAACCACATGCAAGAATGACTTCTGAAAACCCATAATATTTAAGTTGGCGAAGGATTATCTCGAGAATCGGGATCTCTCCAATGGGCATAAGGGGTTTTGGGAAAATAATCGTATAGGGGGTAAGACGGGTTCCTCTCCCCCCTGCTAGTAAAGCTGCTTTCATCTCAACATCTTTGCTAAATATGGTATGAATCGATATGATAAAAGGAGAGATTTTTTTCGATCCACACGATAGTTCTATCTAGGCCCTCATTCAGTGATATTCGTGGAGACCAGTTCAAGAGCTTTTTGGCCTTTTCGATATTCGCCATCAAGCGTTCAACCTCGCTCAGTTCAGGTCTAATCCTTTTATCCTCCACGACAACTTCCGGTTGCCTTCCAAGTAGTCCAAAGATCTTTTGGGTCAAAGCTTCAATAGAGATTTCCATCGAAGAACCTATGTTTATCAACTCACCAATAGATTTCTGCGTCTCTGCAACTTTGATAAAACCATCCACAATATCCTCTACATAGGTCAGATCTCTCGTAGGTGTTTAGGACCCCAATCTAACCTCATTGTTTCTAAGTGCCTGGGTAACAATAGTCGGAATGACAGCCCTTGCAGGCTGTCTTGGCCCATAGGTGTTAAATGGGCGAATAATAGCCACTGGTAGCTGATAGGAGTGAAAGAAGCTCTCAGCAATTTTATCCGCTGCTATCTTGCTGGCAGAATAGGGGGATTGTCCCTGAAGTGGATGCCCTTCATCTATGGGAACATACCTTGTTGTCCCATAGACCTCACTGGTCGAGGTATGGACGAACGTTTCAATTTTCTCCGCTAGACATGCATTGAGCAAATATGAGGTGCCGAGGACATTAGTCTGAATATAGTCTATGGGGTGAACATAGCTGTAAGGGATTCCAATAAGTGCTGCTAAGTGAAAAACAATCTCCTGGCCTTTGACCAGCTTTTGAATGGCGTCCGGATATCTCAAGTCCCCCATCACTACCCTTATCTCAGAGAAAACCTCTCCGAGAATAAGTCCCAATGAGCCACGATCCCCTCTGGAATTATAGCGGATAAAGGCGGTACCAGATGCACCAAGCTGAACCAACCTTTCTAAAAGGTGGCTTCCAATAAAACCTCCAGCGCCAGTTATGACAACGTGTTTACCTTTCCAACGTATATAGCCACCCCAGGTACCTGCGCACAGGGCTCTTATAAGGGCATATCATACATTGCCCCTCCAGTAGTCGAGTATATCCCTGAGACTTTCTTCTATGGGAATTAATGGCTCCCATCCGGTCAAGCTCCGAAACTTGGTGAAATCTCCTGCCTGAAAAGGAACGTCTGACGGTCTCATCCTTTTCGGATCCTGTTTCACTTCTACCTTAACATCGATTATGCTGAGCAACTTTTCCAGTATATCCCTAACGTAATAAGCATGTCCCGAACGATATTGTACACCTCCCCTGGTATTCCCTTTTCTACAGCCAGCCAGTATGCCCTTACCAACATCTCTCACATCAGTGAAATCCCACCAGGAATTCATATTTCCAACCTGAATAACAGGTGGTTTTAGCCCCTTTTCGATCTGTGCTATCTGCGCGGCAAAGCCTGAACAGGCAAATTCTTGGCTCTGGCGAGGGCCTATATATTTGAAGGTATGAGTCCGAATAATCTTCAATCCATGGGTCAAATAATATTGGTAGCCTATCATCGCCTGTGCAATTTTACTGACGGCGTAGGGGCTGACAGGTCGATAAGGATTGGTTTCTTTTATTGGATTTTCATTTCTCCTTACCAGGCCGAATTGGGCACTCGATCCTGGTATAAAAACCGTTGAGTTAATTCCATTCCGCAGGACTGCCTCAAGTAAATTCAGTGTGCCGGTTAGGTTTGTTTTATATGTTGCTTTTGAAACGTTCTTTATGCCCCTTGCCTGACTTTCCGCTGCTAAATGAAAAATATAATCTGGCACGGCTGTTTGTATCATTCTTGTTACTTGAGAGGGGATACAGATATCGACCTGAATGGTTTGAATCCGATCAATTATATGCTCTATATTCCTTAATTCGTTTTTGTTATATAGTGATCCAAATACAGTACAGCCCTTTCCAAGCAAGTAATCGGCCAGATGGCTGCCGGTAAATCCCGATATACCTGTAATTAAGACGTTAAAATTCTTGCTCTTTTTCATAAGGAATAAATTGATGCGGTTAATACACACAAAGGCAAGTAGCTTATAATGTTTTAAAAAGAGAAGCGACTAAAGATCTGTAAGGACTTGCTTTCATCATGTGTTCTTTCTTGCATTTATATAATATTTGTATATCATTATAAGTCGAAAAAAATGTGCTGATTATTTTCTTAATTCCCGATTTCTAAAAATTCATACCATCTTGCCATATGTATATGTCACTTTGTTCATACAAGTAGGTTCATGATTTCAATATATTACGCATCCAAGAATACCAGTTAAATCCCCTACATAGGTAAAATTTGAATTCCCTAAAAGAAATATCTTTATGGATTAAGATTCTGTTTATTGCATACCGGTCAAAGTAATTATCACAGGGTGCTTGAACGGCTGAAAAGGCAGCTTCGTATCCCTGCTGTGAGAGGACTTTTTTTACTTTTTTTGAGTAGTTACCAAACGGATAAGCAAATAGTTTTACCTCTTTTCCAATCATCTTCTCTATTTTTACTTTAGAATTTTTTACTTCTTGAATTAGATCCTCAGTACTGAGATCAGACAAAAACCAGTGCTTGCAGGAATGTGAACCAAACGAGACGCCCTGCTCACTCATCTCCTTGACATCATCCCATTGACATATCTGCTGTGAAGCAACTTCATTTAAACTGTATATAAGTTCTTTCAGTTTCTCGTCTGAATAATTTAATAAGAACCCCATGTTTTTCCTCACGAATTCAGATGAACGAATGGTTTCCATATTTTCCCGGGTGATATTGTGCTTCGTTGTATTTCTATTCGCATGTAAATGACTGTATGCATACTCATTGAACCATTCAGCTCTTTTTCCTATAAAATCGGTTGTTAAAAAAATTATGAAAGGGAAACGTAGTTTTGACAACAATGGAAACGCATTGGTGAAATTATCCTTAAACCCGTCGTCAAATGTAATAAGAACGCTTTTCTGTTTAGGAATTTTATTACTTTTAATACAGTCGATAAATTCTCTTGAAGTCATAACCCCGAATCCCTTCCGCTTCAAATATTCCATCTGCTTCCTAAATTTACCCAAAGGGAGGGCTATAGGATAACGTCCATCTCCAATAGAGTGGTAACAAAAAACAGCAATGCCCTTAACGGGCAGCCATGATCCGATAATATAAAAAAATATTTTGGTAATTTTAGCAACAAACCTCCATATCCTCTTAATTGATTGATTTTTCAGAGGGTATTTTTCTTTTTTTTCCATTTATTCGGCTGGAGTGTTACCTTCTCTCAAACAATAAGTTACTATTTTGATCGCCTTTTCCTCTGTTGTCCGTTAGGATAATTTAATCCTTCTACAAAAATAGTTACAAACGTATAACTTCCGTGGCGTAATAGATACAAGAAGATATATGTTAATTGAAGTTAAGCAGCTATTAAAACATTGCCTCTTCTGAAAGGATTAAATGCTCTAAGCCGAAATTAATCTTTTTATCTTTCTACATAATGCTCCAGGGTGTCTGATGTAATATTGTCTTTTCAAGATAAGTCGGTATATCTTTTTATTGAAAGACTTATTGATTCTGTCACACTCATCCACGATTTCTCTGACAATATTTTTAAATTCTACTTTACTTATATTTTTAACAAAATGATTTTCAGGACTCTGATGAGAAAATTGACTCCACTCAGGGTTCTCCGGTATCAGGCCTTCTTTCTTACAAACCTCAAACAATTGTGATTCTGGATATGGGTTGAAGATACTTAATGTAATATGCGAAGCAGATAAATTATGCATCAGCCGTCTAGTCTGTTCAATATCTTCAACAGTTTCATAGGGAAATCCAAGCATGAAGTACGCATGCCAATCCATATTACATTTTTGGAGCAAATCTGAAGCCTTATATATATCTTTTAAGGATAACTGCCTGTTGAGATAAGAAAGGGTTCTTTCACTACCAGTCTCAACTCCAATGTTTATTGAGGTACATCCAGCTTTCTTCATAATTGTAAGGATCTTTTCATCGATAAGATCGGCTCTCGTGTTGCACCACCATGATAGGGACATTTTCGCAGATATTATATTTTCACACAATTCGGTAGTCCATTTCTTGTTCAGTGTAAAATTGTCATCCCAAAATTCCAGTTCCGTCACATTATAGTTCCGCTTAAGGTGTGTGATTTCATTAATTATGTTTGGAACTGATCGAAATCTAATCCATTGATTCCAAAACTGGGTAGATGAACAGTATGCACAATTATACGGACAACCTCGGCTCCCAATTATGTTGTTAAACATACGATTGTCTGAAATATCATTGATCATTAAATCTCCTCTGGGGAAAGGCAACTCATCTAAATTTTTTATTAAATCTCTAGTCTTGTTATGTCTAATCTTCCCATTAGCTCTATAAGATAAACCATCGATTTCATGAAAAGCTTGTTTACCGTTTGCCAAGTGTCTCACTAATTCTCTGAATGTAACCTCCCCTTCTCCTCTTACGACAAAATCTACACTTTTCTCCTTTTGCAAAACTTCCTCTGCTAAAAACGTTGGATGCGGACCACCCCAGACCACTATACATTTATTGTTAATTCTCTTACAAATTGTTGTAACCTTATTAGCTGAACCATAGAGAGGAGTAAAGACAGTTATTCCAACGACATCCGGTTGGTAATAATTTAAAGTATTGTACACTTCTCTCCATACCGGATGATTCCTTTCCTTAAGGGATTGGGTAAAGTTTTTATGTGTATCCAGTAAGGAAACTTTGTCCAGAGGCCTTACCTCTTCTCCTTTTTGGGGGAGTTCTGCATCATAAATCCTGACTTCATGCTGCTTATTTGCAAACGTTGCAGCAATATATCCCAATCCAAGAGGAAAATGATAATGTCGAATTCCCTTAAGCCTGTTGAAGGGTGGTGATATCAGTAATATTTTCATATTATTCTAGCTTTCAATCATTTTTTATTAGTTCTTCTCCAGGTCTATATAGCTATTAACTTTCCAAGAAATAAAACACCGATGTGAGAGCATGATTGATATTTAACCTTTGGATGAATTGTTTCTCATGTCAGAAAGAGTCCAAAACAATAAATTCAGTCAATTTTTTATTGTGATTTCTAAACAGCTCCAAAAACGATGCCTTTTTAACTTTAACGCAACTTGATATTATATGATTTCTTTCTCAAAAAACTCGTTACTGGATAGCGACTTTACCTTTCAATCTTGCCGTCAGTTCCTTCTCTCCCATGTGCATTGGTTTTAAAGGGTGTAATATCTTATGGAAGATAAGATTCGTAGGAACAAGACTGCATTTTGAACACTGACAGTTAAATAGTGCTTTATTTCTCAAGGCAAAATTCTTGCTTTCTTTTCTGAATTGCCGATAGACTGGTGAGTTCCATATTTCCAGGAAACTTCGCTCATGGATATTGCCCATAATCTTCATGCACTGACAGCATGGCATTACAGATCCGTTTGCGAGGATCAAGGATAAAAACCATCCAACATAACAGGATATCTGAGGGTAAAAATTTCTTAGGTTTTCAGACTCTTTCATGCTTAACCACTGGATAAACTCATTCATATTATGCATCAGTCCGTGTCGAGTAGCAAAATATTGTGCTTTTTTAATATCTTTCTGTAGTACTTTTATATCTTCAGAAGAGAGATCAAGAAATGAAGCCCTTTCAAAATAGCTCACAACAGGGACAAAATTAATCCTATTCACTCCTGATTCAATAGCAAAACGAATCATATCCTTTATTTCGAAATAATTTTGAGTTGAGATCACAAAACTGAGCATGAGCTTGGGGTGTTTCTGTTTTTTCTTTCTTTTTATAAACGCCAATGTTCTCACGTTCGCCTTGACTTTTTCAAAGAGCCCCGACTGCCTTTTTCCAGTTACTTTCATATACGTCTCACTCGAACCGGCATTGATACTAAAGTAGAGGGCATTAACTCCTATGTCCACAAGAAACTCGGAAATTCCCTCGTTCAACAGTGACCCATTTGTTGTTATAGTAATATTAAATCTATTTTTCTTGGCATATTCTACCATTTGAATAATCTTTTCATGAGTAAAGGGCTCACCTCCTCCACTAATGTTAATTTCTCTGGTCCCAACTTTTTTCAGATCATCGATCAATTGATAGTAAACATCAACATCCATCTTTTGCAATTTGAATGAGGTATTCTTTTCCGGAGATAAATCCGACACTCCTTTCGAAAATTTACTAGGCGAAAGAGGAGAGTGTTCTCGACACATCATACAGTTGTAATTACAGTAGTCTGTTATATCTAATAGTACTCTCTGTGGCCCTGTTAGAGCTCTCTCCTTTAATAATGCTCCGCCCAATAATATACAAAAATTATGAGTAACTTTCTGAAGTCCACTATACAGGTTCACAACTATACCTTTTTAAATTATAAATGAAATCTGGAAATCGTAATATATTTATAGGATAACATTAACACTGTTTGCAGATAGCTTGGATTGAAATCAAGAGAAAAGATAAATTTATGATTACCTTATAATATAATAATATTATAGACTTTGAGTTCGGGGATTTTAAGTTCAAGATAACCATTTCTAAGAATAATGGGCAAAGTAATTCTGCCCTTGAAATCTGGAGAGATCATAAATGCTTCTCTTTGTTCCGTGTAGAAATCAGGCTTCTTGATTCTAATACGCAGATTTCTTTTGTTTTTGACCTTATCGTTTTTAAGATTGTGATCATAGTTGATGAGATGGATCACTAACCTCTTTTCCTTATATTGATGATAAGGATAGGCAATTATCTCACGATTCGAACCATCAATAATGATAGCACTCTCAATATATGTATTTACGATCTTTTCTATATTTTTTCTAATCATATCATTATATGTAAGGAGGTAAGCTGTTCCGAGATCTTCCAGTTTTCCTTCAACTTTTAGAGAAGGTATAATAATGAAACTCCCTTTTCCGAACTTTATTTCTCCTTCTGATTTATAGATATTCAGTTCCCAAGGGTCAAAGATAATTGCCCTGCCACCCTCAGCTACGTATTTTTTTATTACCTCTTTCTGGTTATCTGTAATATCCAAGACCGAGGGGATTAAGATTAATGTATACTTTGATAATTCACGGAGTGTTAAAGTATCTTTGAGATAGTAACCATCACCAGAAAAGACAACTTCAAATGGTATATTGGACTCAGCTAATGCCTGAGCTATGCCAAGGTAATTAAAGGATTTTGTTCGAATACCTTCACCATATAAGTAAAGAACGGCTACTGAGGAATACACCGATTGTTCTGCTTCGTAGATGGCATGTTGATTTAAAATAAATCCTGCTGCATCAGCACATTTCTTCCACTGTTTGTCCATTTTATATGCAGGTATATGATACAGCATATAAGCACTTTGGTTTGCATAGGCCTCAGCGAAAAGTATATAAAGATAATTAGCAAAATTTTTTCTTGCTGCTATTTTCTCTAAGGATTCTGCCGCAAGTAGTGGTACTGGTGGGCTTTTGGTGGCGGCTCGGCTTAGTTTTTCCCAGGCTAGCCATTTTCCTCGAGGAAAGGACATTTCAAGCACCTTTTTACCCCCCACCGAATACAGATTCTCAAAAGTAAAAAAATCGACTAACTCACTAAAATATAGTCCCTTTGACCAGTATCCATCAAAACGAGTAGTACCCAGAGCGTAGATGTTAGCAGTTATAGCTACTTTTTTATCTTTTTTATTTGCATAGCTTCTTATAGCTTTAAACAACTGCCTTTTCGTCTGATAATTATTCTCTTCTTGAAAACGGGCAAAAACTTCTACAAATGGATCAGTATTTATTCTATTTTCATAAGTTCGAGTGGCCGTACTGGCAATCCTTTGTGCTATATCCACAGTATCAATGTTAATGATGCCGAACTGGGTACTCAACTCTGTAAGTGTAAACCTTGAACGCAGATATTTTTTAAATCCTTCAATACTGTATTCATCAAATCCAAACTGAAAGGGGAATAAAAATTCTTGAATGTCGTCGATCATTATTAAATCCACCCCTGCATCAATGGCCCTCTTACCTTGATTAATCATCCAATTGTTCCATTTTGGATTGTTAGCAGACATAGCGTATGAATCCACCATCCAAGAAGTAGCCTCTTCCCCTTGGGCTGTTCTACTAATAGCATCTTTCAGTTCTGGCCACCGTTCAAACAAAGTTTTATGCCCACTAAATGCAATTATTGCTCCAGACGTAATTAACCCGGCCTTATGCATTGCTGACACATATGTAAGTTCAGATTTATATGTTTTCCTGATAGAAGGTGAAAGCGATTTAGCCGGCAGTATAGGATCAGCAGTTAAAATACCACCCCAGACTCCATTGACTGTTATATTGAATTTTCGGGCCTCCTCTATTGATAGCGGTATTATCCCGTAAACTTGAACCTTTGGGAACCATCCCTTTTTTCTATTCTTTGAGGAAACAGAGACTTTTTCTTCATATTTTTCTGAGAGAGGAAATACCGAAAAGTTCTCTTCTCCTCTATTTAACAGATCGTTGTGGTGAAATAATTTCAGACGAAGTTTATACTTAGCGCCTCTTTTCAGAGTACCTATGTCAAGCCTAGCATGATTCTTTTTGCCTGATAAATCTCCCATAGTCAAAGTCAACAATTTCTCCCCTTTCATAACAACAGTATCCTTATGAAAAACCTCGAATCGAAGTACATATCTATTTTTAGTTTTTCGAGCAAAAACAGGGGTGGGTATATTTAACTCAAATGTTACCTTTTCTCCTATTTTGGAACCTTTATGCCTAATATCTATTTCTGGCAGTGGTGAATCATCGAAGTGAGCAAGCAATAATGTACCTCTATCCCATTTAAAAGCCATGGATTTTTTGGCTGAAACCGCAATCTCTTCCTTATCCCGTTTTACACTTGAGATTCTCAATTCATCGATAATTGTCTGACTCGGTGCAGTTCCATCTCTGAGGTTACCAATAACAATTTCTTTTGATATCCTTCCCAGACTTATTATCTCTTTATTTTCGTCCACTTTCTGACCATCGAAATATAAAATCGCTCCTTGATCATCCCAGCCCATTGCTAAGTGATAAAATTCTTCTTTCTTAAATAGTAATTCTTGGCTAGAAAGGACTAACTTGTTCACTTGAAAAACTACTTTTCTCCCCTGCAAATAAAAAATTACCCTATTTCCTTCCCTACCGAAAATATCAAGAGGATCCTCACAGCTAAGCAAAACTCTTCTCATTCCTCCACCATCAAATAGAGGTTTTATCCACATCTCTATAGTTCCCTTCAAAGGGTTTAGATTATTCCTGGTGGGGAATATCACCTTTTCTTGTTCTTTATCAACTAATATCCCCAGACCAAACTTTGCTTTATCATAAGCTGTTCCTCTTGTGGCTTTACCAGGACCCTCTACCTTCTGGAAACGTGAGGTCTTAAATTTATCTACGAGCCTAACATCATCTATCCAGACTGTCCGTGGACCTTCACTTAAGGTCTCAAAAAAACCGGCGATCTCAACAATCTCCATCCGGTCAACTTGGTCTGGATCAAAGCTTTTATTTTCATCTGAACTGTCTGGATCCAGTCTTAACTCATCAAAACATATTTCAAATATCTTCCAATCTAATTCCACCGGATTGCCGAAATTGAGATATTGATAGTTAGAACGGTCCTTTTCCACAAATTGAAAAAGTAGCGGAGCTTTTCTGTCTGACTTAAGCCAAAGACTTATCCCATTTTTCCCTTTAAATAGAGAAGGATTGATCCTTATTCTTGCTAAGAGATTCCACTTTTTTTTGCGAATTTCATATCGCCATTCCAAGGCGCCTGAGCCTTCTTTTATGTTTTTAGATTCTTTGGTTATAGATATCTTCCCTTTATATACCCACCAGTTCTTCTTATCTTTTGAAAAATTAAGACTCGAAAGAACACCTTCGTCCCCGTAGGAGTCATTCAATCCCACTCCGTTTATAAAGGTAATCATTAAAACCGTAACATATAGAATAACAACAAAACGCCTCATTTATTCTCCCCCTTTTTCAGATAAAAAATAAACATCATTCTCATTCCTTCTAAATTAGCCCGGATTTCTCTTTTGGGGTTTCTAAAAACATTTTTTATCCTCTGGAGAATAAAAGTGAGCCGCAGGTAAAATCTTTTATACGCCTCAGATACTAATCTTTCAGTAATCTCTTGAGGCAAAACTTGACCCTTTAGCAAACCCTTCTTTTCTTGTTCATAGAATTGACTTCCGGGGATATTATCGTAGGAATAAAAGGTTGCAAAGTCAGGAGAAAGTTCCAGGGCAAATTCAATTGTTTTCTTACAATCTTCTATAATCTCCCCTGGAATTCCGAAAATGAAACTCCCCTTACACTCTATTCCTACCTCTTTCGTCATTTTAATCGCTTCTCTTGAGTGTTCAAGTTTAGCACCCTTTTTCGATAATCTTAATGCCTTGTCTGTCCCAAATTCAATCCCGTACTTTATATGATAACAACCTGCCTTCTTCATCAAGACTAAAGTTTCGTAATTCACATCTCTCACTCTGCTCCAGCAGCTCCAGCTTATAGTAATATCATTTTCAATGATTTTTTTACAAAAACCCTTAACATTCCATTTCGGAAAGGTTAAGACATCATCATAAAATCTAAAATCGTGTATACCATATCTCTCAATGCATTGTTTAATTTCCGATATTACATGGTCATAAGACCTGAATCTAATTGATTTACCCCAGACTCCTTTATAACAAAATTGACAGTTATAGGGACACCCCCGTCCAACAGAAAATCCGGTTGAAGGTAAACGCATATAATTCCTTGTTCCTGGGTTTGGGGCATATCTATCTATTTCTATCTTATGTCGTGCTGGAAAGGGGAGTTCGTCCATATTCGCAATCAATTCTTCCCTTGTATTTACTTTTATCTCGCCATTCTCCCTCAAAGCTACTCCTTTTATTCCTTTAATTTCCTTGCAGTTTATCCGTGCGGCCTTTACCAAGTTGGTGAAGACAACCTCCCCTTCCCCATGAACTAAATAGTCAAAGTCTTGACAATTGATTAGTGTTTCTTCCGGTAGTGCTGAGGCATGGCTTCCCCCGATTAAAGTGATGATGTTTTTGTCAGCCTCTTTTATTATTCTTGCTATTTTTTCAGCATTATTAATTCCAGAAGTAACAGAAGTAATTCCAACAATGCGAGGTTTTAGTCTTTTTAAAAGATCCACAAAAAGATCTCGTGGTCTTTTGTAAATTCTCCAATCAAATATTTCATTATCAATTCCTTCTCTTTCCAGATAACTTGATAGACAAGTAAGATTATATGGGAATTCTAATCCAGGCTGAAAAATCCTTTCCTTGACCTCCTCACCATATTCCGGCTGAACCAGCAATGCTTCAATTTCTGCATTGCACTCTAAAATACTCACCATCACTCCTAATAAGTTTTTTCATAAAATTTAGAATAAGTTGTATACTTGCTCTCATAGATAAACCAGTTAGAGCAATTAAATTCATTGGGTTGAGTTCAGACTTAATCTGGTGTTTGCGATAGTATCTATAGACACTTTTATGAAATTGTATAATGAGCTTTGCATTTTGATCCTTACTGCTTTTTCCCTCGTAGTGAATAATCTGAGCCTCTGGAACATAGTAAATTTTCCAACCTTTCTTTTTAGCTCGATAACACCAGTCTGCATCCTCCCAATACATCCGAAAGCCCTCGTCTAATAACCCAATTTCCTTTATTACTTCTCTTTTTATCATTAAACATGATCCTGCCACCCAATCGACTTCAAAGGGTCCTGTACAATTCATATTGAGGCAGATCAAATATTTTTCTGAAAAACGATTATTAGGGAATAACCTGGTTAGTACCGATTTCCTGCCAAATAAGGCATTAAAAGGGGTGGGGAATCTTCTGGCTGTCCCCTGAACTGTGTAATCAGGATAATATATCTTACTTCCAATAATTCCTACCTCCGGGTTCTCGTCCATAAATCGTTTCATTATGTCTAAAGCTGAGGGCAGAATTACAGTATCACTATTGAGTAGTAAGGAGTACCTTCCTTGACCGACAATTAACCCCATATTACATGCCTTGGCGAAGCCAAAATTTTCACGGTTTGAGATTGTTTTTATATGAGAGTATTCGCCTTCAATCATTTCAACGCTTCCGTCACAGGAATTATTATCAATCACAATGATTTCAAATTTAGTTTTAAGAGTGTTTTTGTAAATCGATTCTATACACTGTTTAAGCAGGTCTTTAGTGTTGTAATTAACAATAATGATATTCAGATCAGTCATATTTAATAGTCCTGTCATACACAATATCATCATTATTTCGGGCTACTCCGCCCTGAAACGCCCCGGAGCTCCTTGTAAATTCCTTCTATCTTTTGAATCATAACCTCAGTGGAAAATCTTTTATTAATAAACGCCTGACCTTTTTCGCCTAATTCTTTTGCTTTTTCTTTATCCTCCAGTAATAATATAATTGCCTTTGCTAAACCATGTACATTCCTGCTTTCTATTACCAATCCTGTTTTTTCATGATGTACTATTTCAGGCACACCACCTACATTTGTTGCAATTACAGGCTTGCCAGCTGCCATCGCCTCCAGTAGGCAGACGGGGACTCCTTCAGATACGGAAGGCAAAACAAATATGTCCATCAATTTAAGAATTTTTGGAAGGTCTTTGAAAAACCCAGTAAAGATAACATTTTTAGAAAGTCCTAATTCCTTTGCCATATTTTTTAACTCTACTTCAAGAGGACCCTTCCCGACAATTAAGAAAACAGCATCCGGGAACGCACGAATCACATCATGCGCTGCTTCAAGTAAAAACCTATGACCTTTCTCTTTATTGAGCCGTCCCACTGTTACAATAACTGAATTTTCTGTATTGAGGCCGAGTTCTTTCCTGGTTTTCCCGTAATCAATATTTGGATTATACATTGATGTATCAACAGAATTTTCAATGATAGTAATTTTTCTGTCTAAAAACTTAAGATGAGATATCTGTTTCTGCATTGCTTCAGAATTAACAATTATTCTGTTAAAAAACCCGATTATTAATGTGTCCACAAAATTGTGAATCTTTACCTTCAGAGATTTATCAATCCACCCATGGGCAGACGTAATAATGGAGATCCCTGTCAGTTTGCCTGCTATATATCCGACAAAATTAGATCTCAGGTCATGAGTATGTAAGATGTGAATATTGTTTTTTTTTATCAGTGCAACAATCCTGAGAATACAAGGCAGGTAAAGATTAAATTTATTCCACGGCAAGCACTCTGTTTGAATGCCCATACTTTTTGCTTTTGTAAGAAATAAATTTTCTTTGTTATCCTGGTCTTTTAGTAACGCCAGGATAATGCCAAACTTCGTGAAATCAAGTTTCTCTATCCAAGACAAAATGAGCGACTCCGGCCCTCCCTCTTCAGGATAATTACTCCTCAAGTACATAATATTAATCCTGGACACTTTCCATCCTCACAATTAAAAAATGGATTTAATCAAACTCTTTATCTTAAATACTATCTTTCTCCAATCCGCCCTTGAACTTCCGGGAGACCTCATGATAAAGTATAGCTGTATCAGCATACCTTTCAATCTGGACTTCTTCATCTCCCTTTTACTGATGTTAGGCAGCACCATCCGGAAGGCGGACATATCTTTTACATCATCATTTTTTTTCAAGATATTATGTCTCTTAGCTATATCATAAAGGCAGGAACCCCTCAGTGGGGTTGTGGTTGAGAATGAAATATAATTCAATAAACCTTTAGATCTTAAATCTCTGACAAAGGATAGTGTATTATCAACTTCTTCCGGTGTTTCATAGCAGAGCCTCCCGTCCTCCTCCCATGCATTGTAAATCATGATATAAGCATACACCTTGATATTATACTTCTTTGCTATCTCGCAAGTGGTTACAATCTGTTCAATGGTGATTTTCTTTTTAATTCCATTCAGCACTCTTTGATTGCAACTTTCTATTCCAAGTTGTATCAACCAGAAATTACTTGCTGCCATTTCGCAGGCAAGTTCTTCTGAAAACGGATGTGCCCTGAAATTCGCCTGGAAATATAAATCCTTATGTCCGAGTCTTTTAATTTCCCTGCAAACATCAATACACCAGTCAAGACGGACATTAAACTGATCAGAACGTATAGATATTTCTCTTATGCCCATTTCATATAAAAAGGCAACCTCTTGCGCAATATTCTCAGGACTTCTCAACCTCACCCATGGTTTGTTATTCTTCCAGACAGGATTCGAGCAGAATATACAATTATACGGACATCCCCTTGAAGCAATCATCACAGTACTGGGCGTTGCCTTATATTGATAATTCCCTATATAGTCATTGAAATCCACTAAATCCCAAGCCGGAAACGGGATCGAGTCCAGGTTTTTTATCAGGGACCTCTTTGGATTACTGATTATTCTTCCGTTATTCCGAAAGGCAATCCCTTGAATGTCTTGCAGTTTCCGCTTGCCAAGACAAATTGCTTCAATAACCTCGGTTAGAGTTTTTTCACCCTCCCCGATTACGCATATATCCGCAGGCATTTCATTTAAAACTTCCTTCGGGGCTATTGTGGGATGCTGCCCTCCACATACAACCGTCAGGGAAGGGAATTTTTCTTTAACTGCCGATATGACTGTACGTGTTTCTTCGACTCTCATGGAGCTAAAAGAAACCCCGTAAACATCGGGTCTTATTTCTTCAACATGCTGTAAATGTCTTCTCAGGTTTAGATGGGTGTCCAAATAATATATATCTGCATTTTCTATTTTTTCCCTCAGATAAGCGCTGAGATACAATATTCCCAGGTTTGGATGGTTTGCAATTAACCATGGGGTTTTTATGTCTGGAGGATCCGCCAGGACTATCTTCATCTTTTGTTAATCTCCTTCCATGTTTCTTATAATTAGCCGATGGACTGATAGACAGATAGCATCTTCTTGGATACTTTCATCCATGAAAATTTTTTGGCTCTCTCCAGTCCACTTTTAATTATTTTGGTTCTTATATCAGAATCCTCAATTACTTTGAGCATTGATGAGGCAATACTTTCAATATCATATGGATCAAAATAAACTCCTGCATCTCCTGCAACCTCGGGCATTGAAGAGATATTGGAGACAGCTACTGGGACTTGAGATGCCATGGCTTCCAATATCGGTAGCCCGAAACCTTCATACAGGGAAGGAAAAACGAATAATTGCGCATCTTGATAAAGCAATCTCAAATCCCTCAATGATACATAATGAGTCATGATAACGTTGTCTATCATCCCCAAGGAATTAACTTTTTGGAATAACCGCTGCGATTTCCATAAATTCCCTCCAGTCAAGACAAGTTTATAATCTACATTTTTAGATTTTCTTAATATACTGAAAGCATCTATTAAACGCTCGATATTCTTCTTGGGCCATAGATCACCCACAGCCAAAATATATTCCCCATCTATTTTGTATCGCTTCTTCATATCCAATATATCTGCAATCTCCATGCGCTCAAAAAAAATTTCATCAACACCTAACGGTATTACTTCTACTCTATCATTTTGTACGTTGAAAAAATCCAATATTTCTTTTTTCATAAATTTCGATCCACTGATAATCTTATCCGCCCTTTTTACCGCCGAGCTTGTCATAACACTTGCCGGAATTCTTACCCACCTCGGATAGTATTCAGGGAAAAGCATCCAGGAAAATTCAAATATTGTAAGTACCACTTTTTTCATTTTAAACATAGGAATCGAATACATGCCGTGGAAAATATCTATGGGGTTTCTCCAGAATTCTACAGGGAATGTGAGGATGGACCTAATATATCCATTATTATGTAATTTAGGCATTCTTTTTACTTTAAAATTGATACTTCCTGGTTTATATTGACAGTCATTTAAAAGATACAGCATATATTCATTATGATTATCAATCTTGGATAGATATTTGATAAGATTATAGATGTAAACACCATGTCCTGTATTTCCACCAGGTTTTTTACTAATAGCCCTGTTAAGAAATCGGCAATCCAGTCCTATCTTCATCGAAACCCTCTATATCTCAACAGCAGGATCTGAGCTTTTATACGCTCTTGTTAAATTTATAAACCTAAAAATACTTTTCATTCGGTTAAAGCATTTTGAATTGTTGTCTTTTTATTGAATCAATCTATATAAATAATTCATGGGTATGTAAATTTTGTTTAGAAATTTGCTTATATATTTCGAGGACAGCATTTTATCTGATGATTTTATTAAAAAACCTGATATGCTCCTTGGTAAAGCATAAAGTATTTTATATATACCCACAAAGACCTTGAAATAATCACGAAACATTAAAATCTGTTCAGGTGTTATCGAGTTTAACAACAATGGTGCCGGTGAAAAGAAATCAAATGATAACTCCTCATTTGTTAATAATCCCTTTTCTAAACACAAATCGAATAAGCTTGTTCCCTTATATGGTTGAAAAATAGTAGTCTGAATTTCTTCAACACCTATTTCTGCATTGAGCTTTATTGTTTCCAAAACTGCCCTGGTATCCTCATATGGGATTCCTACCATGTTGAAAGATTTGATATGAATTTTTGAGTTCTTGCATAAATGAGAGGCGTTTTTTATTTGGTCCCGACTTAAATTCCGTTTAAGAATTTTGTTTCTAATATGATCATTACCACTTTCTAACCCGATTGCAACCTCAATACAACCTGCCTCACTCATCAGTTCAATCCTTTTTTTATTCAGCAGATTAGGCCTTGCATTACAGCGAAATGGTACCCCTACTTCATCCTTATATCTAGAGAAGAAGGCGTTTCCCCAACTTTCATTTAAAAAAAGTATATCATCATCAAAGTGTATTGCTTGTATAAAAGGAAAATCTCTTAAAATTTTTTTAATCTCCGAAATTGCACTATCTATACTCCGGAATCGAGTATATTTGACTTTTTGATCATAAATGTTCCTTAAAGCTTGATTGCAACAATAGCTGCATTGATATGGACAACCCCTTGAAACCATAACGGTTGCATAACCTTGATTTTCATTAAAGAGGTTTCTGTATTTAAAAATGGTTCTATCAGGAAAAGGTAAGTTGCTTAAATCATGACAAGGTTGCTTTAACGGATTCTTGTAAATGGTTTTGTGATACTTATACCATATATTTGATACTTTCTTAATATTTCTACCTTTTTCTATGTTAGTACATAGCTCACATAAAGGTTCTTCGCCCTCACCCCTGCAAATCATATCTATTCCTTCTGTGTTTATTGTTTCATTGGGATTTAAAGTGGGATAAATACCACCGCAAATTACAGGCAGCTGTATCTTTTCCTCCTTAATCCATCGCGCGAGCTTTTTTACAATAGGAAAGACATGCTGTGTGGAAGAGAATCCAATAAGATCCGGACTCTCCTGAAAAATGTGTTTAATGAAGGTCTCTTTGTCCATAAGTTTAGTGATATGAATGAGGGATGTTTTGTGGCCATGAAGTTTAAGAAAGGAAGACAGGGATCCTATACCACTGTAATAATAACCTTTCCAAAATCGAAATTGTGGTTGTATATCAGGGTAAATAAAAGTAATCTTCATTTTGACATCGTATGGTTTGAGATTTCTAGGTTTTATAAATGATTAATATAATGGTATAGATAACCTACAGACACTAACTACCAGTTATCGTTTTTTTCATAACCGAGTGCAACAACTGCTCCTGGATACATTTTCTTGAATAGCTTCTTATGCTGTTCGTTGAATATATATTTCCAGTCTCCAGCCTTCCCGGAACGCAAATGGTTTGAGCTTCTTGTTTGTACTGTCTTTCCAATTTTAAAATTATTAAAACTGTATTTCTCTGCTATGAGACAGCATCTATCGACCGCTCTTTTTTTAAATCCATAATGCTCAAACATTTGTCGAAATATTGTTTCCTCATTGGATATGATATCTTCATACTTAATTTCAAAAATCCGTGGATTATTATAATCCCAATTCACCATATGAGGGATCCAATACCACACTCTCTTGATCTCTTCCAATAAACCCTCGTCTTGGCTAAGGCTGTTTAAGTATTCTTTGTAGCTCATTCCACCGTACTCAACCATTGGAAAATTGGCCCATGATTCACGTGTCCACAAGTGATAGAAGTATCCTGAAATAATTATATCCCTGGGATCTCTGATCATATGAGAACCTATGTAGTTTGGCAGTTGGTCTAATTTTACATGACTACCAAGATCAAGAAAAATATCAGCATCACTGTATAACTCAAACTTTCTAATTTTTTGATAATTGTAGCCAATTTTAAAAGATAAACCGAATTCAGCACTAATATCTCGAAGTATTCGTCCAAACCATAAAGTACCTACTTTGTGATAGCAACAATGTATGATCGCCGGTGAACTTTCTCTTGACTCGAAAGGATTGATAAAACGCCTGAATGGCCTACGAAAGATCTTCTTAAGCTCAACATTAGCCCGACGTTTTATTTTCTGGGATAACCCACCCATTTGCGCAGATTCGTATATAAGATTACATGTTGATTATTTCAGATGTGATAATCAGATTGTATTCATTGGGACACTCTGAGCGATTTCCTCGAATCAGAGAATGCAAGTCCGTTATCATCAGAATTTCCACCAAGAACACTGGTTGCTGTTTGAAGAAAAACTTACACATGTAATTTTGTTTCACAGATTATTCTATCTTTTTGAATGCAAAGCGAACTTTTTTAAACACCACATTGTACCGAAGAGAACAGATATCATAAAATAGCTCTAAAAATACTCCTATGCATAAAGAGCTTTCAATGCAAGTTCGCCAGCAGGACTCATATCAGGATTCTCGGTATTTTCCATATGTTTTTTCTTTTATTTAATGCATAAGGTTGATCTGTTCCATCACGTAGCACCGGTTTTATCATTTCCTGTGATTTTTGAATTTATAGCATCGGATCTCATCGAAAGCCTCTTTAAAACAATGGCCAAAGCCATGACAAGAGGCCATTCTTTTCTCCCAATAGTTGTCTGAGTCATACTGAAAAATAAGAACCCGACAAAACAGATCTCAAGAGTTTTTGCCAAGTTACACATTAATAGATCCCCTTTTTTTTGATAATTTTTTTGAGCTATTCTAAAATCTCTAAAAGTTAACCCATAAAGCATTAGTGATAATAGTAGACCAAAAATACCCATTTCAACAAATACTCGTAAGAATTCATTATTGGGCTCATAATAAAAAGGGATGGTATCACTGTATTCGGGAAGATTATAATCAAAATTACCCATGCCCACGCCGATAAGGTAATTGTGATCTTTGAACATGTTCAGGCCAGCGCGCATTAACTCAAATCGCGCACTGACTGACTTGCTTTCCATAAAGTGTCCAATAGAAAAGATACGATCTAACGCTGTCGTTGAAGTGGCGACCACGATAGAGATAATCGCAACAGAGGCTATGGATATGAATATTTTTTCCCACGATGGTTTGACTACTCGCCTCATTATCATGAGCAAAAAAATGATTAAAAGCATTAAAGTTCCACCCCGAGAATAAGTAAGAGCAAGGGCTATGATTTGGATGCTCATTATTCCCATCCATCCAATTTTCGATAACCTTAATTTTGAAACTTCCAAATGATAAAAGCTGAGAGGTATTACCAAAGCTAAAAACAGCGCAAACATATCATGCCCTACCATCCCGGAAGAAGTTCTCATTATCCTACCTAACGAAGCATACTCTGAGTAATCTATAATAGCTCCATAAAGTCCATAAATATCGTCGTAAAGTGTTTTTGCTTCGCCGTGGAAAGCCGGTACCCATCGCTGGACAAAACTAAAGAGCGAAGCCGCAACACCTACAATGATTAGGACAATAATCAATCTTTTCAATATTTCTTTCGATCTGACAATATTTAACGTCATAAAGAATATGCCGAAGTATATTATATAACTTAACAAGTAACTCTTGGCCTTTTTTTCAAAGTGTGCCTCAATAAAAACGAATGAGAATACAGCGATCAAGATAAGCCCGCTTATCACTACAAGTTGAGGAGCTGTCAAAACCTCAGTTCTCATTTTGAGTTTTTGAATTAACCATGATAAACAAGTGATAAGTGCTAATATTTTAATAATAGATACACTCGTAAAACCCGCTGAAGGACCAAGTGCAGTAAGTGCTCCAAGCATCTCAAATGGAATTGCAGCTACTGCTAATAAAAAACCAATTTCTGTTTTAAATAAAATAAGTACAAATATTAAACTTCCAAAAACAGAAAGTATTGCAAATTTAGTACGTATACTTAGTATCACAGAACCTAAAGTGATTCCTAACAACATAAGGGCAGAATTTTTAGAAAATGATTGCAAAATATTTTAACTTTATCTGACTCTATTATTAAAGAGAACTTTGCACATTTACCAAGCTAGTGGTTTAATGTATTCTACCTTTCAAGTTTACTTTTCATACTAATATACCAATTAAAACACGCAGAAAATAAATATTTTACCTAAAAAAATATTTTCAGAATCAAGCTTTATTCTCTATAGTCATATAAATTGTTATTTTGATTATTAATTCGGGACTCTCTGTATATCCTATGAGATATCGCGATTCTATTACTACCCGCTTAATTGCTAATGCAAAATTATATTAAGTGAAAAAACGAAGCAACTGGCTTACCAAGTTTCTCCTAAATTATTATCTCAGATCGATATATATTTTCTCCCGCTTCTCCAGTTTTAAGATCTATTAATATTGATTGGCCGATAGTGTGTCAACCAAAATGGTTAACATAACTCCTTATCTCTTTTATTACGGCTCAGGGAGGTAAAAGAAGGTTAGATTTTTTTTAATTAGTTGAGGTTCCTTATTTCTTTTTGATGATAGAAATGGTCTAAGCAAAATCGCATTTGATCCCATTTTATCCATTTTACTGAATCATATATATAATCTGCGGGCAAGAAGATTGTGGCATCAAAACAATATTCTTTCAATATGTGAAATGTGTGAAGGTAATTATTTTTAAACCCATCATTTAATGTAATAATTGATACCTGTTCAAGCGATACATTCTCTTGATAGGTATTATTAGCCAAATTGCATAATAATATCGTATGATACCCTTCCCTATAAATACATTACTTGTCTCGAAAAATTCTCTATAATAAGCGATATAAGTGAAACGCTATCTTCAGTTAAGATTAGGAAAATCTATCCTGCTAAACCCTCAAAAAGAAAATTTATTTATGTATTTTAAATGTCAACATTTTTATGCCTTTAAAAAAAATCATTCTCCGAATTAATATACCTTTGCAAACTTACTTACATTTGAACGGGAATCTTCTCAACCTCTTTATTAATCGTAACAATAATTAATATCATAAACAAAAGCTTTGAAATAAGAACTGCAATTCCGCTACCAATTGCTCCATACAATGGTATAAGCAAGAGATTGCCAACCAACATGACGATGAGAATCAAAAGGTCAATACACAGCAGTATTTGAGGTTTATTCAAAGAAAGTATTATCGAGCACAGAGGTAGTGCAATGAGGAAAAAGACAGATCCTATAGCAAGTAACTTTAAGATGGAAATTGAATCGATAAACTCATATGTGTAAAATGTAAGAATTAAAGGTTTCGCAGTGAACCAAAAAAAAACGCATATTAAAAAACCCAATGGGACGAGGACAATCAAGTATCTTTTGTAAAAGCTTACGTATTCCCCCCTTTCCGAAAACCTGCTTACTTTCGGGAAAACAACTGTTAATAATGCTATTGCGAACAACTCCAAAGAAGAAGCAAGAATATGCGCTGCTGAATACACTCCTACAACTTGTGATCCTCTAAATTGATTCAATAAAAGAATATCCAACCGGCTGTATATTGCAATAATGACAGAGGAAAGCATTATCCATTTGCTGAAATGAAGCACCTCATAGACAATCGTCTTTTGCGTGGGTTCAGCATAAAAGAACGACTTGGGAATAAATATCAGACCGAATAGACAGCTCAAATATGGAACTGCCACATACACTGCGACCGCATTGAGGATGTTAAGTATGTGTATTACATATAAGAACCCTATAATAACAAGTTTAACAAAATTATTTATTATCTCTACGAGGACGTGTTTGGCAAATGTTTGTAGTGACTGGAATACAGCAAGCACGTATCTCATAAAAATAATACCTACAGACCCGATAAAAACCAGTGTTATCAATTTTTCCAATTTTGTTTCTTTAAAAACTAGGTGTGATAATGGTTCGCGCAAAAAGAAACCCAATATTAATAAAATTAAACCTATCATTATCTCTATCTTAAAGCCAATTTTAAATGTTAATTTAGCCTTTTCCTTGTCCTTTTGAAAATAAGACGAAGAGAATTTTACAACAGCCTGGTTTATACTTCCTCCGCTTAATTCAGCAATTAACATCATGACTACTACCGATAGAGAGAATACGCCAAATCCTTTTGGTCCCAGTTCTCTGGCTACTATAACACTTGGCAGAAATCCGAAAACTGCTGATACTGACCTACCAGTAAATACAACAAGAACATCTTTAAATCCCTTAGATTTTAAAAAATTAGTTAGAAGATCAATCATTAATAACTTTTATTTTTATCTTTTTATACTTATTCTTTTTTTTCTTTAAAACTTTAGATTACATCCTAGAATTTAATATAAAGAGAATTGTTTACGTAGGAATAAATCTTGAATTCGGAAATTAAATTTTTATGCGGGCACTTACCAAATTGAAGAATATAACAATAATTGGTGTTATTATACTCCTGATATTCAGTCGCTTTTTGGTCAGTTATTCCGCCCTCTAGTAATCCAAGTCTATCAATAATTTGGCTTTTAATTAAACCAATTAACCCCTCTAGAGCTTTAATTCTAAAGGGGGTCAAATCGGTTTTCCCAAACGTACTAAATGAACATACATTTAAAAAGGGCATTATGAATAAAACAAATAACGTAAAAATAATAAAAAATGATGAAGAAAAGTATTCTCATTGCGTGGTGTCTGTTCCTTCTTCTTTAAAAGTAATATTTCCAAACCTTAACATTTTAAGTGCTGTATTATTTTATCGACTATTAATTTAAATAACATTATAAATATGATAATCGTAGGACCAAATTTAGTTAGAATGCCCCATCCGTAGTAAAAGTCTTTAGAATTGTCTTTACAATTATTTTCAGATCCAGTAATAACGATTGTTTTTTTACATATTCAACATCGTATTTAAGTGTCTCTTGAAACCGTAGATGTCCTCTTCCTTCTATTTGTGCTAAACCCGTAATGCCGGGTTTAACCTCTAATTTCATTTTCTGTTTGTCTGTATAATATTTCATCATTTCTGGGATATCAGGCCTCGGTCCCACAACGCTCATATCTCCAAGCAAAATATTTACGAAATTAGGCAGTTCATCCAAACTACTTCGTCTTAGCCATTCAGCCCATTTTGGTATCCGAGGATCATTTTCTATTTTGAATTTCATGTGCTTAATCTCCTGTTTCGTATACTTGTAGACATATAATTCTGGGAAACATTCCTTGGCATCAGCATACATGGTTCTAAATTTATAAAATATAAAAGGCTGACCGACCAAATTGGTCTTTCGCCTCTCTGGTCTGATCTGTCCATCCTTCGGACATAAATAATAGAGTTTTTCTGCATTAGATTTCCTGCGCTCATCACTGGGTGGCCGAAATATGTCTTTATGTTTTCTTCTGTCGTTAAACATGTTTCCTGATTTCGAATCTATATAATATTTGAAATTTAATGAATTTCCGTTATTCCTTCGATTTTTAGTTATCCTAATTTGTCTAAAAATCGCCGGGCCCTGAGACTTTTTTCTTATATATATTGCTATCCATAAGATGATTGGCCAGGTTAGTGATAGAACTATTAGTGAAACTAATATGTCTACTAGTCTCTTGGTTATAAGAAAAGTCCGCAATCTAATGGAACGCGGCAAAGAAAGATGTGAAGGAGATGTTTGAAAGTGCGCTTCAGATTTCGGCTCGATTCTGCAATCTTTTATTGAGGAATTTGGGGATAACATATCTTTGCTTTGAGCCTACTCCAAACAGGTCATTCCAGAATGAACAATTACAACGATCCAGCCAATCAGGGATACGAGAATAAGTGTACCGAGATAAATATTAACGGAGGTGGAATTAAAAGGCTAAGTAAATTACGGCAAGACAGAGCGATGGAGCATTAGAAAGGAAAAGCTAACTGTTCGTGGTGTTTATAATTGATATATCGAGGGATGGCTTCAAAGGTAACCTTGTCCCCAACAGACGTGACAAAGTATCTATCATTCCGTAACTGATTTAACCGAAGTTGTTGCTCAACCTACAGAAACACCTGGAAACTACGTTGTCTGTGAGCCTCTTCGACAAACCACTCTTCAATACCAACTTTCATTGAAGATGTGTACAATCAAAAAGTTAAACTCCTCTCTTGACCACTAACCTCCTTGCGAGTTTGGGCTATGGTAACGCTTACGTAAAACCCCCTATCAAAGTGTTCTAATTACAACCTGCTCATCTGTGTAGCTTATGTGGGTCACTCCCGAAATGATATTCTTTAAGCTGTTATATCCTTCTTTTAACACAATCATCTCTTCATTTTTTGAATCGATGCCAGAACCGGTAAGTTGAGAAATTGTCTGACATCTTCAGTCGTTTTAATTGAATCATCAAGGTATTCCGATAAGAAAGCAAACCCAATCCCAAAGGTAAAGCTTAACACCAACCCAAGCCCAATTACTAATAACTTCCTTGGTCTTATAGGCGTAAAGGATGCCGCAGGAGGATCGATCATCTTTACATTCACCATTCTTTCATTATCTAGGACCTCAGAAATCCTTGATTCCTCTAATCTCTTGCGATAAAGATGATAGTTTCCATCATCTATTTGAATCTGGCGATTAAGTCGTTTTAATTCGATATCATATAAATCTAGTCTTTTTAAATCCTTCAAATACGATTCGATATGATGTTTCAGCATTTCCTTCTTTACATTAAGGGCGCTTAAGAGCACTTTTTGTATTGATAATTCTTTTTCGATCTCCTTATAAACCGTATTAACTCCTGTTGTTATTTCTCCAATGACATCTGCTTCTTCTTTTTGAAGCCTGCCCTTAACCTCTTGGATCTCTTCCTTGATTGCCGCTAGTGGGCGACTATCGTCCGAGTACTTTATCTCTAATTTTTTCTTTTCTAGTTCGAGTTCCAACAATCTGCTCTTTAACGGGTCTATTATTGGATTACGATTAACTCTCTTAGTCAGTTGGACAGTTTCAGGATAAGAGGACAGTTGTTTCTTGAGTTCTTTAATTTTATGGATAGTCCCGTCGAGTTCGGTTTGGGTATTTTTTAAAGAAGCCTTAAAGTTTGTTATTTGTCCTAATAAAAATTTTCTTTGATCTTCATACGAAGTAATTCCCTCTCTTTCTTTTAAAAGTTGTAATCTGTCCTCCGAATCCTTTAATCTTTTCTCAAATAATTGAACCTGTTTTTGAAGAAAATTATGCCCTCCAGAGGTTCTGTGTACCTCTAAATGATGCTCTAAATAGAATTCAATCAAGGTATGAAGTAAAATAGTAGCTATATCAGGGCTGAACCATTTCAATTGAACCTCGATTGCATCAGAATCCTTTCCCTGTCTAACTGAGAGTTGTTTTTGGATCACAGAAACTGCCTTTTCATGAGGAGATAACCTTTTTTTGAGGTCCATCCTATATAATATTTCAAAGATAAAGTCCCTTATTATAAAAGCAATCCTTCGCAGCTTAAACTTTATTCTTTTAAAGAAAGTATGCGGCTTAGTAGGTTTGGGGAACAAAAAGTCAGTTCCAAGTTCTTGTACCACTTGTTCTATGATGAATCTGTTAGTTAGGATCTCAATTTCCGAATTGATATCCTCCTTCCTTAGCCCCGTGGTTAGTAATTGTTGGGACGATGGGGGTACTGTAGGGCTTAAAACATTCTCTTTACCCAACTTTATCAGTAACTTAGACCTAGCCTCGTAGGTTTCAGGCCATACATGAACACCGACGAAAACCGTGAGTATGGTTGAGAAAAGAAGAATAAATATTGCTACCTTATATTTAAACAAAACGTAACAAAGATCTCGTAGAGAGAGGAAGTTGTTGGATTCATGTTCCATTATGAACTCCTTTATTTCATTTTTATTTTATTCGTATATCAGGATTCAAATTGTAAACCCAATTAAAACCCACCATCCTAGCGATAGGAATTAACTTGTCAATGTATTGAGCTATGAATTGATTTATCTTTGCTATAGTAGTCTTCGGGACGAAGACGATGTCATAGGGTTTAAGCAAAATATCATTGTATGAAGCATGGGTCATCAGATCTTTCTTGAGGTCTATAATCTTAATAATAACCTCCTGTGGTCCCTGATTTCGCAGTATCACCACGTTGCTTAATTGGGCAGTATCCTTAAACCCACCAGCCTGAAGAATGGCTTGAAGAGCTGTCAGATTGCCAGTAGTTGGAAAAAGCCCTGGAGACTCTACTTCCCCTCCTACATATACCTTATGGCCAGCAAATTCTTTGACAATAACAGCTACCTCTGGACCGCGTAAAGTCTTTGAATACTTCTCAGTGAGAATGCTATCGAGTTCAGAAGGTGTTAGACCGGCCCCCATAACTTCATCAATCAATTGTAAAGATATCTTTCCATCTGGCCTTATTATCACACGTTCATTCAGTTCTGGGTGATAATAGAATTTTATATCGATGACATCTCCAAGCTGGAGAATATACTCACCATTCGTTTTTTGGACAGAACTTCCAACTGGCTCCGATGCTGTGAATTCTATACGACCTGATGAATTCAGATTCAAACAGCTAATTAAGCCCAGTAGAACCAGTGTAAATGAAAAATAGAATAGATACTTTACCATCTTGCACCTATGCACATTTTAACGGTCAGGGACAGTGCAGGTTTCTCCTATGAGACTATGTTCAATGCGAGTTTACTCTTCAGATAAGCTTTTCCCCATATTATACTTTCAAGTATCGAGACGCCTGGTCTATGTGGGAAAAACTACTAATACTTACTGACCCTTATAATCTGTGAATTATCATCTATACATCTATAGCACAATTGTCACCGCTAATAGCAGACGCAAAGATACACGCTTGCGGCGCAATTTGGCATTTTACCCGACCCAGATACGATCCATGACCTCGGTTTTGGAAAGAAACTCTTTTTTTTCCTCATGAAGTCATTTAAAAAAACCTTCCTATTTAGCCTGAACTAATTCAACTAATTGAACCGACTATAGTCTCTTATAAATGAAATTCGGAATGTGATATTTTTTCTTATTGAGCACAACACCTAGAAGTTTTCCTCTGGCTTCTTCCAGTTTCATCTTGGCACTGAGAGCGATCGGCCAGCGCGTCTTTTCAGACTCGACCACAAGAACCATGCCATCGACCTTGGGGCAGAGAACGCGGCACTCTGCACTGCTATGCACAGGAGGCGCATCCAGGATCACGTAGTCGAATCTCTCGCGTACGAGCTTCAGAAACTGGTCAAACCGTTTGGATTCAAAGAGGGTGACTGGTTCAGAATAGTTCCCACCGCACGGAATAACATAAAGGTTCCCTGGCCCCACCTTTTTGATGGGTGAGGTCACCCGTCCGTTGCCGCCCAGAAGATCCGACAAGCCGTGGGCCTGGCCGATTTTGAACACGTCGTGAAGGCTTGGGGTGCGCAGATTGGCATCGATTAGAAGAATCTTGAGCTGGGAGTCCATGGCCATGGTGGTGGCAAAATTGATGGCAGTGGTCGAAGCCCCATCGCCATGGTTGGTGCCGACAAACATGATGGTTTTAATAGACCCGGCTGGATTGCGGGTCAGGATGTTGGTCTTTAGATCCTGGTATCGTTCCACGTCATTGAATTTCGATACCCGTTTAGGAAGTTCCGGACGTCCTGAAAGTGAGGGTTCGAGGGAAGGCACCTTGCGATTTGCCTGATACTCTTTTTCTGCCCACTTGAGGGCTTCATAGGTTTTTCCCATAGCTTGCTCCATGAAAATGTTTAGGGTTAAAGGCTTGAGGCTGAAGGTATATGTTTTTTCTGTCTTATTGGTTTTCTTAGTCGCTTTCGACGCGCCTTACAGCAAATGCTTCACATTCTTATGCATTCCCAAGGTGAACCGATTAAACCCATCAAACCAAGAAACTCAAAAACACTTTATTTACCAGGAAGCTTAATTACCTGTCCCACCATGATGTGCTCGGGGCTTTTGATGTTGGGGGTCTTCCTAAGCGCCTCATCCAGTATGGCCTTGTTGTATCTTCCGTAGGCCTGCGTGATGATCTTAAAGAGATTATCTCTTTTTAACAACAATAATGCTGGTTTCCCTGGTCGACGATTCATGCGTCTCGCTTCCAGAAGGCCCCGGGCTGGGCCCCCCCGTTTCTAATGCGCTATTTCTGTGGCTTCTTCGTTCAATGTAGGATGGTCACGGCGCTTTTCGGCGGATGCCCCTGTGGTCGGTTCGGAACCTTCCTGAAGGGCTATCGATAATGTGACATTTTGGGACGGCTCTCTCTGCTCATGAATCATGGGCTGTACGGGGGTCAGGGACCGATCAGAAGAATCCTTTTGGATCTTGCCCCTGTCGCGGGTTAAGGTCGAAACGGGAGTGGGGCCGCTCCCTTTAAAGCTCAGTCGAGAACTTCCCAAAAGAAAGCCTCCGATAAAGACGATGCAGGCGGTAAGTACCAGAGTCGCAACCATGGTGAATCGAGATCGAAAAGGTCTTACTTCTGCAGATATTTGTCGAATGGCGGGCGTTGCCTTGGCTTCCCTGGAATCTGAGAAGGGGCTCCAGCTGAGATCTTTGATAGCTTCTTCAACCTCATTGGTCTTTATTATCTTTTTCCGAAGGGCATATCCAATCAGAAGGGCATTGTCACAGACCACATTGATTTTTCGGGGCACTCCCTGGGAATACGCCCAAACCAATTGCTGAGCTCGGCGGCTAAACAGGGCGGAGCCCCTGTGGCCTGCCACCCTGAGGCGGTGGTTGATGTATTGATACGTTTCTTCTTCACTGAGGGGCATGATATATCTTTTCATACTTATCCGCTGGGCAAACTGCCGCAGCTCAGGTCGGCTGAGCTTTCGGTCCAATTCGGGTTGGGCGGATAGTATGATCTGAATCAGTTTGTGCTTACATGTCTCTAGGTTGGAAAGAAGCCGAATGTTTTCCATAGAAGGCCGATCGAGATTCTGGGCCTCGTCCACCAGGAGCGCCACGTTGCCCCCTCTCGCCATCTGTCGGATGGCAAATTCGTTCAGCCGGCGGAACACTTCGAGCACAGACAGGGGTTCGTCTGGCCTGGCAAGCCCCAGGTCCACAACAGCCATATTTAACAATTGGTTAAAGGTTAAGTCGGTATTGAAGACGAAGGCTATGCGGGTTTTCTCATCGAGATGATCGAACAAGGCGTTGAGCAGGGTAGTTTTACCCGTGCCTACCTCGCCCACCAAGACGATAAATCCCTTACGCTCGCGAATCCCATAGATGAGAGCAGCCAATGCCTCCCGATGACCCGGAGTCAGATAGAGATACCGGGGATCCGGCGTTAGATCAAAAGGCTTTTCGGAAAATCCAAAGAAGTTGCTGTACATATAGCGACCCCAGAAAGTTATTTAGCGAAAATTTTCGCATATCACGGTTAGACACATATTGTCAAGGGAGAAATCTTCAGATTCTTGGTAAGCTTTCAGCTCTCATTCTACGATTTCTTTAAAAACCCTGGTCTTACCATTAGATATACCAAGTATATCTATGCCGCCCCTGATCCCTTCAATACTGCAGGAATAGTCTTGCACACAATTTTAAGTCTAGCCATAGGGATCAGTAGTCGATAAAGTGCATGTAAAGCTTCGTCCACTTCTCAAAGGGAAGTGAACTTCCCCCATCGACCTGCCAGTGGCAGGGAATCCCAGGCCGGGCGCGAACCGGCCGCGATGCCAATCCTGATCAAATCCTTCATAGTCCCTTACCGGAAAGGGTCTACGCACAACTGGGCTCATGTCACCTTTCAATAAGTTTAGCAGTTGGGCCAGCTCATCGATGCTGGTCTTTCTTAGGAAGCTTCCAACCGGGGCGATCCGCGGATCCTTATTTGCTCCAACGTGTATGTGAGTATAAGCCGGTTCGAAATGGCAATGGCGCTGCTCCCGAACCAAAAAACTGCAACGAAAACCGGAATGAAGAACATGTGAATGCTGAAAACGATGGCTGATATGATTACGACCAGGGTTCCCGGAGAGGTGGCCTTGATGACATTAAAGGTCTTAACCCATCGGGAGAAGAAGTGCTCTGTCTGAATGATGAGGTCCAAGAAGAAAAAAATGAACTGCCAGAGAAGAAGGAGACAAAAAAAGATGGCGAAGTTCTGGGCCTTGATCAGTATGGAGAGAAACCGGACAAGGGAGATCGGGCTGATTTGATGGTGAACTGCCGAGGTTCCAGGGAAAAGGAAAATACCATTACCAACAGATCAAACAGCATGAAGGCTTTGAAGATAATCTTATGGAGAAGAGAAGTCATTTTAAATCTGTTAAATTTGATGCAGAACAGAGGAACCATGAATACGTAAAGACTTGATAACTAGTGCACAGGTGTATCAAGTTTCATCTGTCTTTTCCAGGATAAAGCTCCGCCATACGACCTGAAGAATATCACGTCTAACAGAATCCATTCTCAGATCTTTTCTTACCAAATCGTATTGGTGCCGAGTGCCCCTTCACACTGGCCAATCCTTGGAAAACGACCCTCTCGCCCGCTTCTCTGTTCCGTTCGAGTATTCAACAATTGGCTTAAGGCTTAGAAATCCCCCTTTAATTTCTTCGGGCAAGGATGCACCTTATAATAATATGAAAGCTGGACTCACTGGGGAAACCTTTACAACCAGAGCTTTCAAAATAAACTTACTATTGATGGCCAATTGCCGATGCCCTGGACTATATTAAGAAGTTAAAAGAAAAGTTTCTCGCTATCAGGCATTAACCTTATCAATTCTTTAGATTGACCCATAGCTTTCCTTTTCCAATCACTCGGGGTTTGGCTAAGTCGTTCATTTTTTCCAAAAATAGAATTTCAAAGCAGAAACAATTTCTTTAAATCAAATCACCTCATCCCTTCAAAATCTGAAAGGTCCATCTGAGGAATTTTTCATATACCATAATTAGCCATATATTGTCAAGAAAAATATAAAGGCGAAAAATCAAATAATATTTTGATATTATTATCCTTTTTTTCCCTTGTTTTCCACTTTTATACGTTAAAATTCATCAGAATTACATGCTTTTTAAAATGATATTTAAGGACCTCAAACTTCACTTACCAAAGATATTTTAGCCGCAAGAAGTTCGATCACGTAAAAAGGTGATTCATAAATCGAAATCGAGTAAAGGTTAAACCATGTTATACCCCATGATAGAGTTTTACAGCTACATGAGATTTTTTACTAAACGAATTGGTTTTTTAACGGAAGAATAAAGATGGGATAGGAGAAGGGTAGATTATGAGGTCAATGATCTACGTTAACGAAGGAAGTGAATGGTTAAATTTCATCGCAATATGGTTCCCTGATAGGGCTGTTAACTCTCTAATCTAGAGATAATAACCGGCCGATGGGTCGGACTCTGAGCTATGCTGCTCGCTCGGGCTTTCGCCACCGTTTGTTTTGGATGCCGTGCTTTTTGATCTTGTAGTTCATCACCCTCTTGCTGATGCCGAGGAGTTTCGCCGCGTCTTTCTGAACCCAGTTAGTCTTTTCCAGCGCATGTAAAATCAGCATCCTCTCCGCCTCTTTGAGGGTCATTCCCTCTATGGATGACATAATTGCCTTTTCCCCACCTTCTTCGGGACGGGGAGCCGTTTCTCCGGCCAAGAAGCCATCCATCCCGATGATTTCCCCTTCGGAAAACAGGACCGCCCTCTCCACCATATTCCTCAGCTCCCGGATATTTCCTGGCCAATGATAGCTCAACATGTATTTTTGGATTTCCGGGGAGAAGCTGGTACATTTTTTCTTCAAATCACTGCAGCATTTGAGCAGGAAATAATTGGCCAGGGGAATGATATCCTCCTTTCGTTCACGTAGAGG
>Ga0209636_10000543_pt1 | contig 37292 bp, 40 predicted proteins | sample DeeMarSWOR152_54_FD_187464 | JGI IMG/M metagenome (GOLD analysis project Ga0209636, IMG submission 187464) | Marine sediment microbial communities from White Oak River estuary, North Carolina - WOR-1-52-54 (SPAdes) (version 2) | ecosystem: Environmental > Aquatic > Marine > Intertidal zone >... | reverse complement strand
ACTAAAACATCTTAATGAAACCCTAGAAGACAAAGTAAAACAAAGAACCAAAGACCTAGAAAAGAGCTATCAAGAAATTAAGGAAAGAAAAGATGAATTAGAGAGATTTTATAATCTTACTGTAGGCAGAGAATTAAAAATGTTAGAACTTAAAGAAAAAATCAAAGAATTAAGACACAGGCCAAAAGAGAAGAAAATAATTGGAAAATAATTAATTATGGATATTGCTCAAATCAGAGGAACAATTCTTTTTATCGGAGCTTTTTTAGAGCTAACTTTAACCCTTATTCTTTGGTTTAAGGGTAAAACTAAAGCAAGCTTTCATTTGGGTTGGACAGCCTTTTTTTCATCTGTTTTTTGCTTCAGCTATGGAATGATTTTTCTTTTTATGGGCAATAACTTGCTTTGGCATAGAGCTACTTGGGTGGGAGTACTTATTGTGCCTGCTTCTGTAACTTTTGTTAATGCTTTTGCTAGAAGAATAAAATATTTCAGATTGAAAACTTTTTTTTGGTATTTAGGAGCGATAATTGTGTTATGTTTTTCTCTAGCTACCCCTTATTTTGTTAAAGATGTTCTTCCAGAATATCCTTATATCCGGATAAAAGGAGTTTTAGAACCCTGGGGCAGGATGTATATTATTTCGGGAGTAGTAGCTCTATATTATCTCTTTAAGGAGTATTTTAAAAGCAAGGGCTTAAGGAAATTGCAAATAAAATACTTTATTATAGGATCTAGCCTTCCCAGCATAGCAGGATTTTTAGCTGCTGGTGTTATTCCTTTATTTTATCCAAAATTTACCCATGTTGATATCACTGCTATGGCGACAGTTCCTGGTGTTAGCTTAATAACTTATGCTATTTTCAAAAGACGACTCTTTGGGATCAAGGTTATTTTGACTGAAATTTTAGTAGTGACAATCAGCATAATCTTGTTAATCCAAGCCCTCTTAGCTCAAACGTTGGCAGCTAAAACTCTTAGCTCTGTTACTTTCTTCTCTTTTTTACTAGTAGGTTACCTCCTTATCAAAGTTACCCAGAGAGAAATCCAAAGAAAGGAACAGGCAGAGATATTAACCAAACAACTAAAACATCTTAATGAAACCCTAGAAGACAAAGTAAAACAAAGAACCAAAGACCTAGAAAAGAGCTATCAAGAAATTAAGGAAAGAAAAGATGAATTAGAGAGATTTTATAATCTTACTGTGGGTAGAGAGCTGGAGATGTTAGAACTTAAAGAGAAAATCAAGGAATTAAAAGAAAAAATTCAAAAAGATGAAAGAGTTAATTAAAAAATTTATTCCTAAGTTTCTATTAAATCTTTACCATTATTGCTTAGCCGCCCTAGGCGCTTCTTTATATGGCTTTGCTGCTAAAAAATTAGTTGTTATTGGTATAACCGGCACTAAAGGTAAATCAACTGTGGTAGAATTAACAAGCCATATATTAAAACAAGCTGGCTTTAAAACTGCTTCTCTATCTTCTATTAAGTTTAAAATAGCAGACAAAGAAGAAGAAAATAAGTTAAAAATGACAATGCCAGGACGTTTTAAAATTCAAAGATTTTTAAGAAAAGCTGTTAAAGCCGGGTGCAAATATGCTGTTTTAGAAGTAACTTCAGAAGGCATTAAGCAATACCGGCATAAATTTATTGATTTTAAAATAGCTGTCTTAACTAATTTATCTCCAGAGCATATTGAGTCACACAAAGGTTTTGAAAATTATAAAAAAGCCAAAGCAGAGCTTTTTAAAGCTTGCAAAGAAACACACATTATAAACAAAGATGATGAAAACTCAGATTATTTTTGGCAAATTCCAGGGCATAATAAAATTAGTTTTAGTAAAAATGAGTTTAGTAAGTTTCTGCCAGAAAATATAAATATGCCAGGAGAATTTAATAAATATAATGCTTTAGCTGCAACTAAAATAGCTCAGGCCTTGGGCGTGTCTTTAGATAATTGTCAAAAAGCAATCCAAGATTTTAAAGGTCTTGAAGGTAGAATGGAAATAGTTAGCCAAAACCCTTTGGTAATTGTTGATTATGCCCATACGCCAGATTCGTTAAAACAAGTATATAAAACATTAAAAAATTATAAACTAATTTGCGTTTTAGGCTCTTGCGGTGGTGGCCGGGATAAGTGGAAAAGGCCTGTACTTGGAAGGTTAGCAGCAGAGCACTGCAAAAAAGTAATTATAACCAATGAAGACCCTTACGACGAAGACCCAATGGAAATAATTAACCAAGTAACTGGTAATACTGGAGCAGAAAAAATTTTAGACCGCAAAGAAGCTATTAAAAAAGCAATATCTTTAGCTGGGCCAGGCTATGCTGTAATAATAACTGGCAAAGGTTCTGAACCTTGGATGGCAGTTGCAAGAAATAAAAAAGTACCGTGGGATGATAAAAAAATAGTAAAACAAGAATTAACCAAATAGGTATTGCCAAGAAATCAGAAAGTGCTAATATATCTAATGTTAGTACTTTTTTGTTCTTTCCAAAATAAAAACTCTCCAGAGAATAGAAAGGAGTAAATAATGAATACAATGAATGAATTATTTGTTAGGCACGAAGGGAATCCAATTCTAACAGCAGCTGATTGGCCTTACAGGGTATCAGCGGTTCTTAATCCATCAGCAGCAAAATGTAATGGAGAAACTGTTCTTCTTGTAAGAACCAAAGACAGAAGAGGTCTTTCTCATTTAAGTCTAGCAAAAAGTAAAGATGGGTTAGAAAACTGGGAGATCAGTCCAGAGCCAGCAATTACTGCCAGCTCGGATTATTATGAAGGAAAAAGGGGGTTAGAAGATCCAAGAGTTGTGTGGGTTGAAGAAGAAGAAATCCAAAAATACATTATTGCTTACGTCTCTTTTAGAACAGAATACCCTGACGCGCCTTGCGGAATTTCCTTAATAAGCACTAAAGATTTTTCAAACTTTGAACGCATAAGCAAACCCCTAGACCCAGAAAATAAAAATGCTTCTCTATTTCCCAAAAAAATTAATGATCTTTTTGCCTTAATCCACAGACCAGTGGTTGAAAATAGAGCTTACATAGCAGTTTCTTTTTCCCCTGATTTAATATTTTGGGGTCAAGAAAGACCAATCTTATCAACCAGAAAAGGATGGTGGGATTCAGAAAAAGTAGGCCTAGCTTGTCCACCCATTGAAACAAAAAAAGGCTGGCTAATTATTTATCACGGCTCTAGCGGAAAAGCAGACAAATTAATCTATCGGGTTGGGCTAGCTTTGTTAGACGTTGAAACTCTTAAGGTTATTAAAAGAAGCGAAGAATGGGTTTTGGGCCCTGAAAAAGATTACGAAGGCGGAGAAGACGGAATTGTTTTCCCTTGCGGATCCACTATTGATGAAGAAACAAAAGAATTAAGAATATATTACGGCACAAATGACTCTCAAATTGGCACTGCAATAAGCAATCTAGCAGAAATTCTAGACTACTTAATGGAATGCCCAGATCATTGAAAACAACCCCCATCTTTTTAAACAAGGTGGGGGATTTTTTATGGTATAATAAAAATATGACTACAAAAGATTTAATAAAAATAAATGATTATTTATGGGAAATTCCAAAATCATTCAGAAATGATATGAAAGTGCCTGCTAGAATTTATACTTCTCAGAGCATGTTAGAAGATATTTTCAGAGATGATTCAATACAACAACTTATAAACGGTACTACCCTACCTGGAATATATAAATATGCTGTTGCTATGCCAGATATGCACCAAGGCTACTCTGTGCCTATTGGTTTTGTTGGGGCAATAAAAACATCAAATGGAGTAATTTCTCCTGGAGCTTGCGGTTTTGATATAAATTGCGGCATGAGAGTTCTTAAATCAGAAAGATCAATACAAGACATAATGTCTTCTTTGGAAAAATTAGCTTTGGAAATTCAAAGACAAGTCCCCTCTGGACTAGGCAGGGGTAGAAAAATAAAATTAAGTATTAATCAAATAGATAAAATTCTAGAAAAAGGAACTCATGTTCTTTTAGAGCAGGGTTATGGAGAAAAACAAGATGCAGAAAATGCAGAGGCCAATGGAAGACTAAAATGGGCAAATTCTAAAAATGTTTCTTTAAGAGCTAAAGAAAGAGGCAGAGACCAGGTTGGCACTCTCGGGTCAGGCAACCATTTTTTAGAAATACAAAAAGTTCAGGAGATTTTTAATGAAAAAATAGCTAAAGATTTTGGCTTGTTTAAAAATCAGGCTGTTGTTATGATTCACACTGGCTCCCGAGGCTTGGGCCACCAAGTATGTTCTGATTATTTAAAAGAAATGATTCCAGCTATGGCAAAGCACAACATTAAAGTTCCAGACAAAGAATTTGCCTGCGTTCCTTTTAAATCTCCTGAAGGCCAAAGATATTTTTCAGCTATGGCCTCAGCTGCTAATTATGCCTGGGCAAACAGGCATATGATTGGCCATTATGTTAGAATTGCTTGGAAAAATATTTTAGGAAATAAAGAAAAACTCAAAATGCTTTATGACGTAGCTCATAATATCATTAAGAAAGAAAAGTATGATGGAATAGAAACAATTGTCCATAGAAAAGGAGCTACTAGAGCCTTTCCCAACCAGCCAGTATTAATACCAGGCTCAATGGGTACTGCCTCATATATTTTGTCTGGGAAAAAAGAAGCTGAACAGTCATTCTTTTCTGTTTCTCATGGAGCAGGAAGAACAATGTCTAGACACCAGGCAAGGAGAACTATTACTGGTAAAGAAGTTATAAATCAGTTAAAACAAAAAGGCATAATTTTAAAATGCCGCTCTCAAAGAGGAATTGCAGAAGAAGCTCCTCTAGCTTACAAAAACATAGATAACGTAGTTAATGTAATATCTGCAGCTGGCTTAGCTGACAAGGTCGTTCGCTTGGAGCCTTTGGCAGTTATTAAAGGAGAGTAGGGTTGACCCCCACCACCAAATTTTGGTGTGGGGGTTGATTTTTTTTATCTTTTTAGCTATACTATAGACATTATATTTATGGCTAATATTTATGGCTAATATTTATGGCTAAAAAGAAAATGCCTCATTCTATTAGAAAACATATCAGAAAAGAAAAAGCTCAAATTAGAAGAGGGGTTTTAGATATTAAAAAACAAAAAGAATTAATTGATAATTTATACAAAAAACACAATGAAAATAAAAGAAATACACAAACTAGCAATTAATCTTGGCATTAAAGCAGATTTCAGAGGAGCTGAAGGAGTTCAGGGGTTTTTAGATAACAAAAAGAAAAGGCTTGAAAAGCTTTCAGAAAAAGAAAAAGATGAGTTTGATAAAGAGGCTTTAGAAAATCCCTATTTAGATTCAAGAATACTTAATATTTCCCAAGACAAAGAAATTAAAAAGGTTTTAGTTGGTATTGATATTGACCCTTCAGAACTGCTTTTAGCTAAAGAATTAGGCAATATTGATTTAGTTATTGGCCATCATCCTTTAGGAAAAGGGTTGGCTCATTTGGCAGATGTAATGGATTTACAATGTGACGTTTTAAATTTTTATGGAGTACCCATTAATATTGCCGAAGGCCTAATGAAAGAAAAAATATCAGAAGTAGCCAGAGGAGTAAATTCTTCCAACCATCAAAGGACTCCAGATGCTGCCAAGCTTTTAAAAATCAATCTAATAAATATCCACACTCCTGCAGATAATCTGGCAGCTAAGTTTTTAAAGCTCAAGATAGATGAAAAAAATCCCCACACAATAGCAGAACTAATTGATCTGTTAAAAGAAATACCAGAATATAAACAAGCTTTAAAAATTGGGGCAGGCCCTAAAATATTCGTAGGCTCTGAAGAAAATAGGTGCGGCAGAATTGCTTTGACAGAAATTACCGGAGGCACAGAAGGCAATCCAAAGCTTTTCGAAAAAATGGCTCAGGCAGGAATTGGTACTGTTATAGGGATGCATGTTTCAGAAGAGCAGAAAAAAGAAGCAGAAACAGCTCACTTAAATGTTGTTATAGCAGGCCATATTTCTTCTGACTCTTTGGGAATGAATCTTTTCTTAGATGAACTGGAAAAGCAGGGCATAGAAATAATCCCCTGCTCTGGCTTCACCCGCATTTCAAGAATTTCTCAAACTGGCTGAAAAGCCAGTTTTTTGTTAAAATGAAGTTGTATGAGAATAGGAATAGCCACAGTGCCATTAGATTATGGCAAGTGCCCGCCCTGGCTTTTTTTGAGAATGAAACAGCTTGGCCGGGGCATTATGCTTGCTATAAGAGAAGAATTCGGTCCAGATGAAATCTTAAAAAGGCTAGCAGACCCTACTTGGTTTCAATCATTAGGTTGTGTAATGGGTTTTGATTGGAATAGCTCTGGACTCACCACAACTACTTTGGGCGCTTTAAAGGTGGGAATCTTTGATATTCAAGATGAGCTTGGAATTTATGTCTGCGGAGGCAAAAAAGAATCAAGAAAAACGCCAGAAGAAATTAAAGTTTATTCAATATCCCGGGGGTTTGATTTTGAAAAGAATCTTGCTTATGCTTCTAAAATGGCAGCAAAAGTAGATAGTTCTTTAATCCAAGACATTGCTAATCCTTTTCAGCTTTACCAACACAATTTTATTTTTTCAAAATCAGGAAACTGGGCAGTAATTCAACAAGGCATGTCTATTCAAACTCAAAAAGCCAGAAGGTATCACTGGCTTTCTAATACCCTTCAGCAAATTCAGGGCTTAATAGAAGAGCCGCATTCTGGAATTGCTTGTGATGTAAAAACTAACCCTTTGAATTTAACTGCTAAACAAAGTTCAAAAAACAGGGAAATATCAAGCCAATTAAGCCAGGAGCCAAAAGCTTTAATAAAAGACATAAATTTAATATCTGAAAAATATAATAAGCTGATAAAACAAAAACGCTTGCCTGGATTTATTCAAATGGAATTAAATAATGTTGAGTTTCATTATCATCCAGTAGCAAGAGAAAAGTTCAACTTAAAAAGATTAGAAAAAACTATTTTCTCTGTTAAAGAACAAAATCCCAAAAACTTTGAACAGCTCCTTTCTTTACAAGGCGTAGGGCCTAAAACAATAAGGGCTTTAAGCTTAGTTTCTGAAATTATCTACGGAGCTAAACCATCTTACGAAGACCCAGCCCGCTACACTTTTGCTCATGGAGGAAAAGATGGAACCCCTTTTCCAGTAGATAGAGATACTTATGATAAAGTATTAAATGTTATGCAAAAAGGCATAGCTAAAAGCACGGTATCTTTAAAAGAAAAACAAGAAGCTCAAAAAAGATTACATAATGTTAAATCTTCTTAACCATATAGGTATTTTCCAGCTTATAGCCGAGTTTGCGAAAGTAAGGACGCACCCCAATGCCAGCAATTACAGCTATTTTGGAGGCACCAAAATCTTTAGCTATTTTCTCTGCTTCTTTCATTAATTTCTTTCCTAAACCCTTGTGCTGTATTGCTTTTCTTTTTTTAGCGATTGGAACCATTTGGCCGTAAGTATGAATTTCCCGCACAATTGCAGAGTTTTTTGAGATTCTTAAACGGAGTAAGGCATAAAGTTTTGTTCTGTTTTTGTTTTCAAAAGACAAAAATATCTCTTTGCCTCCAGATGCAAAATAATCATGCCTGAATAGAAATAATTCCTTGTCTTGCCGTAGCTTTAGCGAAGGCAGGTCTTTTACCTCCCTGCATCTTATGCATTTACATTTTACTTGTTTTTGAACAATTTCTCTTAAATTAGATGTTTTAACACCGCCTGCTACAATATCTGCTGCAGGAATATCTCTTATAACTCTTTCTATTCTTACATAATAAGAAATATGCTTTTTTATCTCTGTTAAAAGCTTTATAAGTTTTTGTTTAGAATAAGGTCTATATTTCTTTTTTTTATACCATTTATATAAAGCAGATTGTTTAACCAGGCCTAAAGGATATATTTTTAAAAGATCTGGCTGAAAATTTGGGTTAGAGAATAATTCTTTAAACATTTCCACATCTTTTTTAAAAGAAGAGCCAGGTAAATTAGGCATTATTTGATAAGATATTTTAAAACCAGCATCTTTTAAAAGTTTGGTAGCTTTTATTGTTTCTTTAACAGTATGGCCTCTTTTATTCTTTTTTAAAACATCATTATAAATACTTTGCACTCCTAACTCTACTCTAGTAACTCCTAATTCTCTTAATCTTTTAATTTCTTTTATATCTATAAAATCAGGTCTTGTTTCTATTGTTAAACCAATAATCCTGTGTTTGGCTTTTTCATTTTTCTTTTGTTCTTCTTCTAAAGAAGATATTTTCTTTGAATTATTGCAGCAAGCAAAACAATTGGTTATAAACCAGGTCTGGTATTTTTTATCATAATAACTCCAGGTTCCGCCAATTATTCTTAATTCTATTTTATCTGTAGGATGGCCTGCCATTGCCAAACCCTCTAACCTGGCTTTTATCTGCTTTTTAGGATCAAAACAGGTTAATAAAGCCCTTTGAACTGCTGGTTCTTTTGCCAAATAGCTTTTAGGCACTCCTTTTTGAGAAGGACAGAATATACACTTTCCAGGACAGTCATAAGGCTTGGTTAAAATAGATACATTAACAATGCCTGACAAAGAACGTACCCTTCTTTTAACTAACAAATACTCTAGATTCTTACTCTGCTTTATGCTTTTATTCTTAAGCAAATTATGGTATGCTTTTAACAAGTTAATATTAGAAGGAGTGCTAATTCTATATTTCTTGCAAATCCTTCTTTTGGCAGAATCCAAATCAGCTAAAGTTTTAACTTTATCTTTAATTAAGTCTTTAATTGCTAATTGAAAGTTATTCATGGATAAAAAATACGCAAAATATTTATTAGATAAGACTAGGAATGATTATAACCTAATTGCTGAGGATTTTTCAAGAACCAGAGAAAAAGTTTGGGAAGAAACCATATTTCTTTTTGATAATTATTTAAAACAAGGAGATAAAATTTTAGACTTAGGCTGCGGAACCGGACGTTATGCTGAATTAGTTAAAAACAAAAATGTGGAATATATTGGAGCAGACATTGCTGAAGAGCAGATAAAAATAGCAAGAAGAAAACATCCTGAGGCCAAATTCCAAACAATTGACTTTTTAAACTTTTCCTTTCCTGATAATTATTTTAATAAAGTTTACAGTATTGCTGTTTTCCATTGTATTCCTTCAGAAGAATATAGGATAAAATTTTTAAAAGAAGCGAAAAGAATATTAAAAAAGGATGGTTTATTAATTTTAACTGTTTGGAAATCTAAGCGCTGGAATTTGTTTTTATTATTTAAATATACTATTTTAAAACTAATAGGCAAATCAAAACTGGATTTTAGAGATCTTTTAGAGCCCTGGGCAGATAAAACAGAAAGATACTATCACTGGTTTTCTAAAAGAGAATTAGCTGGCATAGTTAAACAAGCAGGTTTTAAAATAGAAGAAATTGGTGTTATAAAGAATAAAACAGGCAATAGGCAAAACATATATTTAGTTGCCCAAACCCCGTAAAATCCCGCCTTAGCAGGATCAACGGGGCAGGAATAAGGAGGGGTGCTCCGAATGGTAAGGAACCGCTCTCGAAAAGCGGCGCCCAGAAATGGGCTTGTGAGTTCAAGTCTCACCCCCTCCGCCTTCGCCCGCCATAGCGGGCTTCGGCGGACGCAGTCCGCTAGAAGAACTCGACGGCGGGATTAATTAAAATGGAAAATGTATTGATAACAAATCAAAAAAGATTTGAAGAATTGAAAGATAAATTCAAAAAAGCAGGATTAGAAAAACTTCATGTTTTGGCTGATTTTGATAAGACCTTAACTAAGGTATTTGTGCACGGAAAAAAGATTGCCTCTTTAATTTCTATTTTAAGAGACAATGATTATTTAACTCCAGGTTATCCAAAAAAATCTAAAGCCCTTTATGCAAAATACTTTCCTATTGAAAAAAACCTTGGCATTCCTGAAAAAGAAAGAAAACAAGCAATGAAGCAGTGGTGGACAGAGCATTTTGAATTATTAATGCAATCTAAGCTTAATATAAAAGATATAGAAAAAGCAGTAGAACATCAAGATCTGGTTTTAAGAAAAGGAACCGAAGAATTATTAAAAAAACTTAAAGAAGAGAGAGTTCCTTTAGTTGTTCTTTCTTCTTCAGGATTAGGAAAAGAAGGAATTGAATTATATCTGGATAAAAAACAATTGCTTTTTGACAATATCCATATCATATCCAATTCTTTTGAGTGGAACAAACAAGGCTATGCCACAGCTGTTAAAGCCCCCATTATACACGGAATGAATAAGAATGAAACAGCAATAAAAAAATTCCCTGAGATATTTGAAAAGATAAAAAATAGAAAAAATGTTATTATTTTAGGAGACAACGTCTCTGATATAAAAATGATTGCAGGTTTTGATTATGATAATTTAATCAAGATTGGTTTTTTAAATGAAGATATAGAAGAAAATTTAGAAAACTACAAACAAGCTTTTGATGTTCTAATTCTTGAAGATTCCTCTATTGAATTTCTCAATAATTTTCTCAAAGACATATCTTGAATAAAAGGCGTGTTTGAGATAAAATAGATAAATATGGTAAAGAAAATACTATTATTGTTTTTAGTTTTTGCTGGTTGTTTTGCTTTTGGTTCAGCTAAAGCACAGACCTATTATTATGACAATATTGAAGTTGATATTTTTGTTAAAGAAAATAGCACTTTTGACGTTATAGAAAGACAAACCTATTATTTGGACGGAAGTTTTGGATACTTTTTTAGAGATGTTAAGTTAAAAGATTTAGACCATATTTCCAATGTTTTAGTTTACGATTCTGATGGAAATTTACTAGATAAAAATAATTATGATCTTTCCTATAAAGGAAATAATCTCCATATTCAATGGAATTTTGAAAGAAGAATATTTAATAAAGAATTAAAATTTTGGGCAATAAAATATACAGTTCATGGAGGGTTAAGATTTTTTAAAGATCATGATGAGCTTTACTGGAATGCAATTTTTGAAAATAGAGAAGTTAATGTTGAGAATGCTAAAATTACAGTTCATTTACCAGAAGGAATAAAAAAACAAGAGGTTGAAGTATGGTCATACATAGGAAAACCCGAAAATAGCAGAACAAGCTATAATTACAATGTAATAGATGATAAAACAGTAGAGTTTTTAGAACAAAACATAGAACCTGGAGAGTTCTTAACTATATCTGTATCCTGGCCTAAAGGTATAGTTAAAAAGCCCTTTTTATACCGAAACCAGATAATAGCTTTAATAACTTTATTAATTGCTCTTACTATTCCAATTATTGTATTTGTTAGGGCTTTTAAACAATGGTCTAAAAAAGGAAAAGATGCAAAGATTAACAAGACAATAATTGCCCAATATGAACCCCCCGCCTACGCTAAAGCTACGGCGGGCAAACCTGATAATCTGGTTCCTGCTGTTGTTGGAGTATTGGTTAAACAAAAAATAGAGATAAAAGAAATAATAGCTACAGTAATCAACTTAGCAGTTAGAGGCTATTTGAGAATAAAAGAAGAAGAAAAGGGATTTCTTGTCTTTAAGCACAAAGAATATACTTTTGAAAAATTAAAAGATTTTAATGATTTAAAACCATTTGAGAGAAAAATATTAGATGCACTTTTCAAAAAAGGAAATACTGTTTCAACCTCTGACCTAAAAAACAAGTTCTATAAAGAAATAAAAGATATTAAAAAAGAAATATATAAACAAGTGGCAACAATTGATTTATTTGAAGAAAATGTAGAAAAAACCAGAAACAAATACAGCATTTTCTATATCATAACCTTAGTTTTAGGATTTGTTATTCTCTTTGCTGGAATAATGATAATAAATATTTTAGGACTTGCCCCTATTTTACTAACCTCAGCTGTAATTATCGGGGTCAGCATTCTTATCTCAGCTATAATAGGATTATTATTCTCTTGGCAGATGCCAGCCTTGACCCAAGCAGGAGCAGAAGCCAAATGGCATGCTTTAGGATTTAAAGAATATTTGCATACTGCTGAAAGATTCAGGGTTGGAGCTGAAACATTGAAAACATTTTCTTTGTTTTTGCCTTATGCTATGGTGTTTGGAGTTGAAAAACAATGGGCTAAAAGATTTGCTGATTTTGAATATCAACCTCAAACATGGTACTTTCCTGCTGCTGTTTATTCTGGTAGGGGGGGAGCTCCTGCTAATTTTTCTGAATTTGCTTCTGGATTTTCCTCTTTTTCTTCTGCTGTATTATCTTCTTTTTCTCCGCCAGGAGGCTCTGGTGCAGGAGGAGCAGGAGGAGCTGGAGGCGGCGGAGGCGGCGGCGGAGGAGGAGCCGGCTAGATAAACAACTAAATTAACATTTACCAAAAATATATGTTTTTTAAGAAAAAACAAGAACCGGAAAATTTAAAAGAGGTGTTAAGACAGTTTGGCGACTTGAAGAAAGATTTAGAAAAGTTGACTCAAGGGCTTGAAAATTTGAAAAAAGATAGTAAAGTGCATATACAGAAAGTAGGAATTGTAAGATATAATCCTTTTTCTAATGTAGGAGGCGATCAAAGCTTTTCTATTGCTTTGTTGGATAATAACAAAAATGGTGTTGTTATTACCAGCTTGTATGCTCAAGACAGCAACAGGGTTTATGCAAAAAGCATAAAACAAGGACAATCAGAACATTCTTTGTCAGATGAAGAAAAAAGGGCAATTGCCAAAGCTCTAGAATAATTATGGATAATAAAGAACAAAAAGAAAATCTTGTTGCAAGACCACCTGTTGTGGTTGTTTTGGGTCATGTAGACCATGGCAAATCTTCTATTTTAGAAGCAATTAAGGATCTTAAAATTACTTCTAAAGAATCCGGAGGAATAACTCAGCATATTGCAGCTTACCAAATAGAACATCCTTCGCCAGACTCAGGACAAGCTAAAAAGATAACATTTATTGATACCCCAGGCCATGAAGCTTTTGAAGCCATGAGGTCCCGCGGAGCTAAAATAGCAGATATTGCTATTTTGGTTATAGCAGCTGAAGAAAGCATAAAGCCTCAAACAAAAGAAGCCATAAAACATATTAAAGAAGCTGGCCTTCCTTTTGCTGTGGCTCTAAACAAAATAGACAAACCAACAGCTGATCCAGAAAAAGTTAAAAGAGAATTGATAGGCCAAGAAGTTGTAGTTGAGTCAATGGGTGGAAATATTCCTTCAGTAGATATTTCAGCTAAAACAAAACAAGGCATTGAAGAACTTTTAGAAATAATACTTTTATTAGCTGAAATGGAAGAACTTAAAGGAGATGTTTCTAAAAAAGCTTCTGGCGTTGTTGTTGAATCTTATTTAGACGCTAAAAGAGGACCGATTACTACTTTAATCATAGAAAATGGAACTTTAAAAAAAGGAGATATTATAGGCACAAAATCTGCTGCAGGAAAAGCTAAAAGCTTGGAAGATTTTCAAGGAAATACTGTTGAAAAAGCCCTGCCTGCAGACCCCGTGGTAGTTTTAGGATTTGAACAAGTTCCTAAAACAGGAGAAGAGTTTAAAACCTTTGAAAATATTGAATCAGCCAAAAAAGAGGTTAAAAAAACTAGCAAACCAGAAGCCTCCTTCGCCAAGGCTTCGGAGGCCGAGGAAAGATATCTTAACTTAATTATAAAGGCTGATGTTTTGGGTTCTTTGGAAGCAATTGAAAAAGTCTTAAAAGATATCCCTCAAGAAAAAGCTGCTTTAAAAGTGCTCAAGGCAGATGTAGGAGAAATAAATGATTCTGATATTAAGCTGGCTCAGACTTCAGACTCTGTAGTCTTGAGTTTTAGGGTAAAAACTAATCAAACTGCTCAAAAATTAGCTTTAAGGGAAAAAGTAAAAATAATGACTTTTGAAGTAATTTATGAATTAGCTCAAGCAGCAAGAGAACTTTTAGAAAAAAGACTAGCCCCTGAAATTTTAAGAAAGAAAGTCGGGAAATTAAGAGTTTTGGCAATTTTTAAAAAAGACCAAAACCGCCAGATTATTGGCGGTAAAGTAACAGAAGGTGAAATTAAAAAAGACGTTATAATAGATGTATATAGAAATGAAGAAAAAATAGGACAAGGAAAAATCTTAACAGTTCAAAAAGAAAAAGAAGAAGTAGACCTAGCTGGGAAAGGAAGAGAGTGCGGCATTCTCTTTTTAGGGGATGTAGAAATCCAAGAAGATGATATATTAGAGGCATATATTGAAGAAAAGCAAAAATCAACTTTATGATAAATCGCATTCTTATGATTAATGAGGTAATAAAAGAAGAGTTGGGAAAAATAATCAATAATGATATTGAAATCCCCAAAGGCGCCTTATTAACTATTACTAGAGTAAAGACGTTTGCTAATTTAAGCCAAACTTTTGTATACGTTTCTATTATGGGCGATAATAAAGAAATAATAAATATTCTGAAAAAGAATATCTATCATATTCAACAGCATCTTAACAAAAGATTGAACATGAGGCCTGTTCCTAAAATAATTTTTAAGCAGGAAAAAGAAACAGAAAAAGCAGCAAAAGTAGAACAGCTTCTGGAAAAAATCAAAGAAAAGTGATATAATATATTAGCGGCGTGGTAGCCAAATGGTAAGGCAAAGGTCTGCAAAACCTTTATACGTGGGTTCGATTCCCACCCACGCCTCATGATAAGCCCAGGTGGCGGAATCGGTTTACGCGCAACACTTAAAATGTTGTGGAGCTTGCTCCATGTGGGTTCGAGTCCCACCCTGGGCACACTTCGCTGCGTTCAGCATAAACAAAACCCCCACCTTTTTATAAAAGGTGGGGGTTTTGCATGTCTTGTTTAGCCTTCTAAAACCTCTATGTAGGTAATTTTAGCTCCGAAATCTTTTGCCTGGTGATAATCTTCAAACCAGACATCAATGTGATAATAACCCTTTTTTGAATTCATTCTGTCTTCAACAACAAAGATTTTATCACCATATAGTTCTGGTATTCTAACCCTTGTTCCAAAAGGAAGCATATTATTGGCAACAAATCCATCTTCAACATACTTTCCAGAAGCTGTGATAAATGGCGTATTATCTGTTTGCCAACTTGTGCTGGAATAGCCAGTAATAATAACTTTTAATTTCTTAAAACTTACTGGCTCTGCTGGGTTAGAAACAGCAACCAAACTATTTCCTTCTATTGCAACTAAATTATTGTATTCTTGATTGCCTTCTTCATTAGAATTTGCCAGAACAATTTTATATGCAATTGTCCCTAAAATTGCCAAAACAAATAAAGCAATTACTGAAATTGCAAGTAGTTTTTTAGCCCTTAAATAAGGATCTTCTTTTTCTATATATATTTCCATAATAAAAATCCCTTTCTCAAGGGATTGCCCCATACTAGCATATTTTAAAACCAATGTCAATACCTAAATTTTCGGAGCGGGCGAGCGGAATTGAACCGCCATCTCAACATTGGCAATGTTGTATAATAACCACTATACGACGCCCGCTTATATGTGCCGGAGGAGAGAATTGAACTCACGACCCCTTCTTTTTCAGAGAAGTGCTCTACCACTGAGCTACTCCGGCATTTCGTCCTTCGGACCTAATGTAAACTATTTATATTATTTTAACATAATATTTAGTTTACCCTGAATATGCTGAAGGGTGGGCACTGAGGGATTCGAACCCCCGACCTTCCGGATGTAAACCGGGCGCGCTAACCACTGCGCCAAGTGCCCACAGTGGAACGTAAAAAATTGCCTTGCAATTTTAACATTCCTACAACGTTTAAATTTTTCTTCGAAAAATTTATTACGTTGTGCGGACGGTGGGACTTGAACCCACACGAGGATAAATCCCCATAGGTCCTCAACCTATCGCGTATACCAATTCCGCCACGTCCGCATTATTTTTCTTCGGGCTTCTCTTCTTTTTTAGGTTCTTCTTTTACCTCGCCGGAGCTTTCAGCGGAGGCGGGTTTTTTCTCTGGTTTCGGTGCTTCCCAAGTTACTCCTTCAAATTCTTTCCTTTTTAATCTAGCTTTCCTTCCTTTAGCTGTTCTCAAATAATAAAGTTTAGCTCTTCTGACTTTTCCTCTTTTTAAGATTTCTATTTTCTCAATAGTGGGTGAATGAATAGGAAATATCTTTTCTACCCCTACTCCTGAAACCACTCTTCTTACAGTTATGGTAGATGAGATTCCTTTTCCATGCTTTTTAGCTAAAACAACCCCTTCAAAAAACTGAAGTCTTTCTTTGTTCTTTTCTTTAATCTTTTGGTAAATCTTTACTGTATCTCCTGACTTAACGCCTGGCAAACCTTTTTTTAATTGTTCTTTGGTAAATATTTCTTCTTTGGTAGGCATTTTTCTAAATCCTCGGGTAATTCTGAATTAAATTCTTTGTATTCCCCGCTAGGAAGTTTAATTTTAATATAGCTTGCGTGCAGAAACTGCCTTAAAAGCCCTTCAGGACACGGCTGTCCTTTAAACCCGTACATTTTATCTCCTACAATAGGATGGCCCAAATATGCCATGTGACACCTTATTTGATGCTTTCTGCCTGTTTTTGGCATAACTTCAAGCAAAGTATAATCCTCAAATCTTTTTATAACCCTGTATTCTGTAACAGCCCTTCTCTTACCTTCAGCCCTAGGCTCTATTTCTAAATATGCTTTTTGCTTTTTTTTCTCTTTAAGGGCTCTGCCAATTAAGGTATCTATCATCCCTTTATTATCTTTTACTCTTCCAGCTACTAAAGCAATATATCTCTTTTCTATCTCTCTATTTATAAATTGTTTTTGAAAAAAAATCAAGGCCTCTTGATTTTTAGCAAACAAATTAATACCTGAAGTGTCTTTGTCTAGTCTGTGCACGTTAAACACCTTTTTGCCCAACCTAGCTAGCACCTCAACCGTTTCTAGGCCAGCTGGTTTGTCTGCAACCAATAAATCCTTGTCTTCGTATATTATTTTAATGCCCATGTGGGCGGTACAGGGCTCGAACCTGTGAACCTTTCGCACGTCAAGCGAACGCTCTACCAACTGAGCTAACCGCCCTTGGTGGAGCGTAATAAATTTTCTTTGAAAATTTAAACGCTCCTACAACGTTTAAATTTGCGAAGCAAATTTATTACGTTGTGCGCCCGGATGGATTCGAACCATCAACCTCGGCCTTATAAGGACCTTGCTCCACCATTGAGCTACGGGCGCAGATACCCTATTTTACATCTTTCATTTTAATTTTCAAGGGTTTTAGCTTTTTTTCTGCTGGCTTATCTTTTAAGGTTTTTTTATCTGCAGAATCACTTATCAATCTTTGAAACTCTTCTTTTTCAATTGTTTCTTTTTCAATTAAAGTTCTAGCTATTTTTTCTAGAAGTTTTTTATTCTTGGAAAGAACCTTTTCAGCTTGTCTCTGCGCTTCTTTTATAATCTTTTCTACTTCTTTATCTATAAGAGCTGCCACTTTTTCAGAATAATTTCTTTCTTCTGAAATTTCTTTACCCAAAAATACTAGCTCTTCTTTTTCTCCAAAAGATATTGGACCTAAAGCAGACATGCCATATTGTTTTACAATGCTTCTAGCAATATCTGAAGCCTTTTTTAAGTCGTTGGAAGCTCCTGTGGTTATTTGGCCAAAAATAACCTTCTCTGCGCTATAGCCACCTAACAAAGTAGCTATTTCTCCCAAGAACTCTTTCTTGCTTTTCATCTTTTTTTCTTCAGAAGGGGTTTTTAAAGTATAGCCAGCTGCCATGCCTCTGGAAATAATAGAAATTTTTCTGACTGGTTCTGCCCCATCAAGCAGGGTGGAAACCAAAGCATGGCCTGCTTCGTGAAAAGCAGCAATCTCTTTTTCTTTTTTAGACAATACATGGCTCTTTCTTTCAGGTCCTAGCAAAACTTTTTCTATTGATTCTAAAAACTCTGTTTGGAAGATTTGGGCCTTATTCCTGCGGGCTGCCAAAATTGCAGCTTCATTAGCAACATTAGCAAGATCAGCGCCAGAAAAACCAGGAGTTCTTTCTGCCACTTCTCTTAAATTAACATCAGAAGCTAAAGGCTTACCTTTACAATGAATTATTAAAATATCTTCTCTTCCTCTTAGATCTGGCATATCTAACACTACTTTTCTGTCAAACCTGCCAGGCCTTAATAAGGCAGGGTCTAATATATCTGGCCTGTTAGTTGCAGCCAAAATAATTACACTGGTATCTCTTTCAAAACCATCCATTTCTACTAAGATTTGATTTAAGGTTTGTTCTCTTTCATCATGGCCTCCTCCCAAGCCAGCACCCCTGTGTCTACCAATTGCATCAAGTTCATCAATAAAAATAATAGCAGGAGCTGCTTTTTTAGCTGTATTAAACAAATCCCGAACTCTTCCTGCGCCGACTCCGACAAACATCTCAACAAATTCAGAGCCAGAAATATGAAAAAAAGGAACTTCTGCCTCTCCAGCTACTGCTCTGGAAATTAAGGTTTTTCCTGTACCAGCACCTCCCATTAATAAAACTCCTCTTGGTATTTGAGCTCCCATTTTTAAATATTTTTGGGGATTTTTCAAAAAATCAACAATTTCCATTAATTCTTCTTTTGCTTCTTTCAATCCTGCTACATCTTTAAAAGTAATTTTCTTTTTAGGGTGACCTTCTGCTCCAAATAATCTTGCCCTGGCTTTGGTAAAACTAAATGTCTGGGCTGCTCCTGCTTTTGCTTGTCTTAAAATAAACCAGAAAAATACTCCAAAGAGCAATAGGGGAGCTATGCCGAATATTAATAAAGGTAAAAGCCAAGAAGAAACTCCTTGTTTTTCTGGTTCTATATTCAGCTTAACATTGTTAATATTTTCTTCTTTTGCTCCATAAGCTATTAATGTTTCCCTTAATCCAGTTTCTGGCTCTTTTCTTGATTCTGCTTCTTTGTCATCTTGATATATAATAGACAGCTCTGAGCCAAAAGCAGTAATCTCTTTTATCTTTCCATCATTAATTTCTTGGGCTAATTGGGTTAAGGGCACTTTTTCTTTTTGAGAAAACGGCTCAAAGAAAAAAGCAAAAAGAGATGACACTATTAAAAATATCACTAAAATAAGCAACAAGTTTTTAAATAAAAACTTCATAGTGTTTTTATTTTAACACATTTTCTTAAATAAAAAAAGCCCCGCGTTATTACATTTCACACGAGGCGTTTATATTAACCAGATTTTTTTTGATAATCGTCCTTTCATACAGCCACGGCCCGTTGTTTTTGTACCTGATTAGCCAGATAATCTGCACGCTTTCGTTTGATTTGAGCCAACTGCTCTCGGGCCAGTTCAACTGCTTTTTGATAGCCGAAGGCCTTACGGATCATCGCTTGAAGATTTTCATCCTCAGCTTTCTTGGTAGCGAACAAAGACTCAACTGCTTTATCAAATACAGCTTGGCCGATGTCCTGACCAGTAGAGTAAAAACTAATTTCCCTTTCGGCTTCCTCTCTAATTTGCTCTTCTTGGAGAGCAACATTTGCTCCCGCCTCTAATGCTCGGCCTTGGAGAAAGTTCATAGTTCCTTCGCGTTTCGGATTATCCGGGTCAGGGAATGTACCTTCTGCCATATCAATGACAAACTGAAATTTATCGTTGATTGGTAGTACTTTGTCGATTTTATTGCTGGCCAACGCATTAGCGCTGGTCCCGAGGAGTTTATTGAAACGCTTCTCGCAACTCATGCACATCAAATACCCTGATTTTCTGCTCCGGTTGCCGCATACTAAACATGTTTCAAAACTTCCATTTCCGTTGTGATTGGCCATAATAGGCCTCCTTTCTATTGATAAAGATCTGGTTAACTTTAATAGACACATTATACACCTATTCTCCTTTTTTGTCAATGGGATCAATTACTATTTTCCCTGGCTGCCCAAAAACTCTCTCTGTCAACTTACTCATACATTTTGCATAATTATGTTTTTTTGAAAACAGTGGCTCACCACAAAGAGGACATTTATCTTTCGTATTTTCTTTTTTTTCCATATCATTATCTCCTTATTAAGTTGTTAACGAACAAAAAGAACAACTAAAAAACCTCTTCTGAAGAAGAGGTTTTTTAGAAATTAGTAATTAGAAATTAGAAATTGCAAAAATTCCTCTTCTTCATTAGAGGTATAATAATGTTAATAATATTAATAATTCTCAAATTCATATTATATTTTATATTATATCATTTACCTAATAATTTCAATGCCTGTTTTATTCTTTCTTCTGCGGCTAGGTTTTGAGGAATGTTTTTTAAAGCTAGTTTTGCTTTTTGCCTTGCAAAACCCAGATTAACCAAAGCATCTTCTGCCTCGTCCGCCGTAGCTTCAGCGAAGGCAGACCTCGTGTCTATTTCCCTAATCTTTCCTGTCAGCTCTAAAATAATTGTCATTGCTTTTTTCTTTCCAATACCAGGTATTTTAGAAAAAAGATTTTCATCTTTTGCTAAAACCTTTTCTTTTATCTCTTCTAAAGACCCTAAAGAAGATATTTCTAAAGCAGCTTTAGGTCCTACGCCCCTGATGCTATCTAAGATTTCAAAAAAATCTAATTGCCTAGGATTTAAAAATCCATAAATATCAATTGCGTTTTCTTTCACGTCTGTAAAACAAAAAAGCTTAACATCTTTGCCAATTTCTGGTATTATAGATAGCGTCTTCTTAGATAAAAACACTTTATAACCTACCCCTGCAATATTTAGAATAATGAATTTATCCTTTTTAAAAATTATTTTACCTTCTAAATAGCTAATCATAAAATTAATATTAATAATATTCGTATAATTGGTATGCAATTCGTATATTGGTATCGCTTTATTAATTATAATGCCATTTAAATTAATTTCAAAATTAAAACCTGCCGGCGAGCAACCAAAAGCAATAAAAGAACTTGTAAAGAATATTAAAAATGGCCAAAAACATCAAGTGCTTTTGGGTGTGACTGGCTCTGGAAAAACATATGTAATGTCTAACATTGTAAAGCAAACCCAAATGCCTGGTTTGGTTATAAGTCACAATAAAACTTTAGCTGCCCAGCTTTATCAGGAATTTAAAGACTTTTTTCCTAACAACGCTGTTCATTACTTTGTAAGTTATTATGATTATTACCAGCCAGAAGCATATATTCCCCAAACAGATACCTATATTGAAAAAGACGCAAAAATAAACCAAGAAATAGACCGGCTAAGGCATGCTGCTGTGCAAGATTTAATATCAAGAAAAGACATTATAATTACAGCCTCTGTTTCTTGTATTTACAACATCGGTTCTCCTGAAGATTATGAGTCTGTATCTTTGAAAATTACAAATGGGCAAGAAATAAAAAGAAAAGACTTTTTGGCTAGGTTGACTGCTTTGCAGTATAAAAGAAATGACACTTCTTTTGAACCAGGGCAATTTAGAGTTAGGGGAGATAATATTGGAATTCATTTGGTAACAGGCGAAGAAATTCTGCAAATTGAATTTTCTGGAGATAAAATAAATAAAATAGTTCAAAATAAAAAAGAACATCAAAAAGTTCAGATATTTCCTGCTAGTTTTTGGATAAGCCCAGAAGAAAAACTAAAGATTGCTATTGAAAATATAAAGTTAGAACTGCAAGAAAGATTAAAACAATTAAAAAGCCAAAATAAACTATTAGAAACCCAAAGATTAGAGCAAAGAACAAATTATGATTTAGAAATGCTGGCAGAAACTGGCTATTGCCACGGCATTGAAAACTATTCTTCTCATATGGAATTCAGAAAGCCAGGAGACCCTCCTTTTTCTTTAATTGATTACTTTAAAAAGTTCCATAAAAACTTTTTAATATTTGTTGATGAATCCCACCAAACACTGCCCCAAGTTAAAGCCATGGCTGTGCAAGACAGAATTAGAAAACAAACCTTAATTGACAATGGGTTCCGTTTGCCATCAGCTATTGATAACAGACCCTTAACTTTTAAAGAGTTTGAAAAAAGAATAAACAAGGTAATTTATGTCTCTGCTACCCCTTCTTTGTATGAAAAAAACAAAGCCAATAAAAATATTGTGGAACTTCTCATAAGGCCTACTGGATTATTAGAACCTAAAATAGAGTTAAAGCCTACTAAAAATCAGTTAGAAGATTTAATCAAAGAAATAAACAAAAGAATAGAAAAAAAGCAAAAAGTTTTGGTTTTAACTCTTACAAAAAGATTGGCTGAAGCAATATCAGACTATTTAGCTGAAAAAAAGATTAAAAATAAATGGCTTCACTCTGAAGTAAAAACATTAGAAAGGCCAGAAATTCTAAGAAACCTAAGAATGGGAAAATATGATGTCTTAGTAGGAATAAATCTTTTAAGAGAGGGGTTGGATCTTCCAGAAGTTTCTTTAGTTGCTATTCTAGACGCAGACAAAGAAGGGTTTTTAAGAAATGAGACCACTTTAATCCAGATAATGGGCAGAGCTGCCAGGCACTCAGAAGGCAGCATAATTTTGTATGCAGAAAAAGAAACAGAATCAATAAAAAAAGCAATTAAAGAAATAAACAGGAGGAGGAAAATTCAACAAGATTATAATAAAAAACATAATATAATACCAAAAGCCATAAATAAAGAAATTAGAGATTGGGAGTTCTTGCAAAAAGAAAAGCAGATTGCTTCAGAGTTTATGATGATTAAAGATAAAAAGTTTTTAGAAAAAGAAATGAAAAAAGCAGCAAAAGAACTTGATTTTGAAAGAGCAGCAGAGATAAGAGATTTAATAAAGAAACTCTAAGGTTGATTTATTTTTTATATCTGCTATCATTTATCTATTATGGCAATAACAAAATCTGCACAAAAAGCGTTAAGACAAAATGAGAAAAGAAGAAAGCTGAATAATATGTACAAGAAAAAGATGAAAGAGCTTATTAAAAAGGCCCGTATTTTAATTGCAGAGAAAAAAACAGAAGAAGCAAAAGAACTTCTCCCACAGATTTATAAGGTTTTAGACAAATCAGCTAAAATCAATGTTATAAAGAAAAACACTGCCTCTCGCAAAAAATCAAGAATCACTAAAGCTATATTTCAGCAATAAGCATTTCCAAACCTGCTTCAGGGTTTATTTTCCCTGTTTTTATTTCAAAATCTATCTTAAATATATTCTGATAGATTTTTTTTATCTCTTTTAAAGAAAATTGACGACACAAGGAATAGCTTTTTTTAACAACAAAAGGATGCAGTCCGCTTTTTTTTAAAATAATATTGTAAGGTTTTCTTTTCTCAATAAAATCTTTAACAGATAAAAGATTGCGAAATTGATAATTTATCATTGATATTAAATATAAGGGCGAATCTCCTTTTTCTAAATGCTCTTGCAAAAACTTTAGGGCTTTGTCTTTTTTTCTTTGAGCTATTGCGTCTATGGTTTTGAAAATATCTGTTTCAATGCTTAATCTAACCTGCAATTTTACATCTTCTTTCTTAATTATTTCTCCTTTTTTGTAGCTAATAAGCTTTTGAATTTCATTGCTCATTCTCCATAAATCTGAGCCAACATAATTCAAAAGCAGATTAAAGGCTTGAGGCTCTATTCTGGCCTGGCCAAATCTTTTAGCAGCCCAAATTTTAAGTTTTTGGCCGGTTAGATAATTAAATTCTTGGTTCTTTACGTTCTTTTTTAAAAAATTAAATAAAGCATTATTTTTATTAAAATCTGCTTCTTGAAAAAAAATAATAATATCTTCTGATTTTAAAAACTCTTTTGTCTCTTTTAAAAACTTTTCTTTAAAATCTGTGTCTGATAAAGGATCTGCCAAAACAAGAAGTTTTTTCTCTTTAAACATTGATGATTGGCGTAAACCGTCTTTTATTATTTTAAAAATGTCTTCTGATTTTTTATGACAGTCAAAAAATCTAAAACTAAGGCAGTTTTTGTTTGCTTTCTTATAACTGTCTACAATCTCTATCATTTTTTTTCTCATCCTATATGTATCTTCCCCATATAAAAATATAACCATGATATTTCATATTATCTAATTAATCAATTATTTTCAAATAAAAAGAGGGCTATTAACCCTCTAATGTGAGCTCCGGGTAATAGACGACGTTAGAACCTGTTTAGAGGAAGTTTAAAGAAAAAAGCACCTAGTTTTAGATGCTTTAATTAAAGAAACTACCAGTGATGTCGTTAACAGAATTCATGGATCTCTTTATCCTTGGATAAAGACGCTGGCAGAAAAACTATACCAAATATCAGCAGGACATTTCCTACTAGGACAACAACTATTCCACAAATCCTTAAGCTAGCAGCAAGATAAGCTCCTGGGAAAAGGATTATCATTCCCAAGGTTGCTACCAATATAGCCCATTTTTCCTTATTCATTTTCTTTCTCCTTTCTTTTTTCATTTCTTATTTTCAGCCCCAACTTGCCCAACAATTTCTGCATTGACCTCCGCCTGCATCTGGATTATTTTCTGTAAACTCTGAATCGCAAGAACCACATCTTCCTTGTTTGTTTCTTCTCTCCCATTGTCCATCATGTCTTTCTACAACTTGGGCTCTCTTTTTTGCATAACGATTTTCAGCAATTCGTAGTATTAGTGCTACTCCGCCAAAAATCAAAACAAGACATATAACCACAAAGGCTATCATTGCTAATATAGTCAATAAGATTTTCATTTCTGTTCTCCTTCTACTCAATATGAGGTTTTTAATTTGCTGTTTTTAAACTATGATAATGTTAGCACGAATAATCACAGATGTCAAGTTTTTCAAAGCAAAAAGAGGGCTATTAACCCTCTGGTCCTGGCTCCGGGGATGGTACAATATTAGAACTTGGTTTTGGGAAAAATTTCCTGTTGTCGAGCCAATTTTTTGCTCTTTATAAACCTAGTGTTAAATTTCATTGTATTCTTAATGTTGTTGGTTTTCCTTCCAAATTTTCAACAAGCCGGCAGAGCATGTCACATAAATATTACCTTCGTCATCAACAGCGACAGACAGAGGGTCTATAGGTAATTTATCCGAGACTAATATCTCTTTTCCATCGCTTGTAATCTTCCCCAGGGACATAATATTGCCTTTTAGCCCAACAACGTAGATAGTTCCATCAGGCGCAATTGCAAGGTTCTCACAAGTGCCAGAACCTACGTGGTTGAAGTCAGTAATTATTTTGGGATTGCCACTTTCATCAAATTGAATAATGTTCCTCTCAATAATAGGACCGATACCAAAACCTTTCCTATTGACTTCTATGGCATACAATGTGCCATCAGCACCATGATCTAAGTAGACAGACTGCATCTCATCGAAGTCGAATGAATGAGGGAGTACAGAAATCTTTCCATTTTCATCTATACTAATTAACTTATTGTTTATCTTGTCATATGCTGTCGCCAGCCCGGTTTTTGGGTTCACGCTTATACTCCATAACTCACGCATTTCAGGACTACGACTACTATCCCAAGACGCCAAAGTTTTTACCTCACGCTCAGGAGTTATTAAGAGAACAGAGTTGATGTTATATTTCCCTTTTTCAACATAGTTTGTGGTGACAAACATATTGCCATTTTGAGCAAAGCTCAGGTCAGTTATAGCATCTAAATTGTCTGTATAAACCTCTACTGAACCATTTAATTGTATGCGCAATATTCTGGAGCGGTAAAATGGATATCCATTGTTATCTCCAATATAGATAGCACCATCCGGGCCCACATCCAATGCACGCGAATTACCCCCTCCCCTTATAACCAACTCCATCTTTTCTTTTTGGAAATCAGCACTAAAAATATTATTATGAGTGGGGTCAACAAAGTACGCTTTGCCGTTGGAAAGGAAGACAAAATCAGTTGGGTGCATGCCTTCGTAACCACCAAACCAATTAATTTTTTTTAAAGCCCCGTTATTTGTGTCGATTTGACTTAATCTGGGAGTACCTTCATTTACATATAGCGTCCCGTCTGGCGCGAATCCTAGGTCAATAGGGTCTTTCTGATTTACTACGGAAGTAAGTAATTGCTTCGTACCATCTGGCTTTATGCGAGTTATCGTGCCCATATCCCAATCTGATACGTATAGATTTCCTTCTTTATCACGAACCAAGTCAAAAATCATTGAGAAACCAGTGGCAATGGTTTTTGGTTCCTCATCTTTAGTTCGAAGGATAAATACATTAGATTTTGTGAACCCATAAATTTCACCATCTGAACCGAGCGCAGCTGGATTTATGTAATAGTTAGAGTAAATAGTATAAATACCATTTCCATCGATATGAGCAAGTTTACCTTTAATAACCAAATAGGCGCCGTTAGCACCATCAGATAATAAGCCATTCCACTCATTACGGGGCAGATTATAAAGAACATCTATTTTTGCGGTTAAAGGATTGATGCGGAGCAAACGACTGCCATAATGTTCTGCTATTAGGAGCTGATCATCAGAAGTTTTAGTAATGAAAAGTGGCGAGAGCAAATCTGGTTTTAGCAGAAACTCTGCATTATAACCTTCAGGCAATCCTAACTCGGCAGCTAAGGTTATAAAAGGCACTACCTCCAGACTTTTTTCTTTAGGAACTTGTTCTTCTGGTTTTTCTTCAATTACAGGACTTCCTTCTTTCTTTTCTTGTTCGGGTTGAAGAACGTTTTTATAAATAAAAAAAACTCCTATAATCAAGGAAATCAAAACTATTAAAATAATTAAAATTTTAGTTTTCATCTTTCCCTATTCTACCAAAAAATCGCCTTCTTGGCGATTTTCTGAAGCTGGTTCCGAGGGCTGGACTCGAACCCTTATTATAATTTTTGACATTTGGGGCAAAAGTGGCTGCTGCGTCCTGCTAGTTTTTTTCTTTTAATAACTGTTTTGCATCTTGGGCATTTTTCTCCTTCTCTTCTGTATACTTTCCTTATATCTCCAAATTTTCCCTTTTTGCCTTCAATGTCCCTATAATCAGAAATACTAGTGCCTCCAAGCTCAACCCCTTTGCTTAAAATGCCCTTTATTGCTTTGTATATTCTTTTTAGCTCTTTTTCAGATAATTTCAATGTTTCTTTTTCAGGATGAATTTTTGAGGACCAAAGTATTTCATCTGAATAAATATTGCCTATGCCAGCTATAACTTCCTGATCCATTAAAACCTGTTTTATTCTGCCTTTTTTTAAAACTCTTTTAAGCTTATTAAAAGTAAAGCTTTTTTCTAAAGGCTCGGGCCCTAAACGGCTTAATTCTTTTTCCAGACTGTCTTTTTTATGCAGTTCTATTTTGGCAAATTTTCTTAAGTCAGAAAGCGCTAATATTTTGCCGTTATTTAAAAAAAACTTTACTCTTATAAACGAATTCATTGGATCGTCTTTCCACTTATTATAAAGTAAATGACCTGTCATTTTTTGATGAACTAATATAGAATAGTTATTAGATAATTCAAAAATAATATTTTTTCCTCTTCTATATATCTTTTTTATTTTCTTATTTTTTATTTCTTTTTTAAACTTAGAAAAGGGAACATTTTTGAAAAGTTTTTTAGTGTCTGCCCAAACATCAACAAAGGTCCTATTAAGGACCTTGTTTTTTAAACCTAAAACTGTTGTTTGAACTTCTGGAAGCTCTGGCATAATAATATTTTTATTCTTTCATTACAGTTCTTATCTTTTCAATTATCTCAGCTGGAGTAAAGTGGGCTTTAATCAAATAATCAACTGCTCCCATATTTAAGCCTTTTTCTATATCATCTTTTTGTCCTAGGTTAGATAAAATAATTATTGGAATCTCAGATGCTTCTGGATCTGATTTTATTCTTGCCAAAACCTCAAATCCATCTATGCCAGGCAATATTAAATCAAGCAAAATTAAATCCGGCTTTTCTATTTTTGCCGACTCTATTCCCCTTTCTCCATCTATTGCCTCTGAGACATCATAACCCTCTTTTAAAAGTTTTTGAGATATTAACTCTCTTAAGAATTTATCATCTTCTATTACTAATATTTTTTTCGCCATATTTTTATATTTTTTATTTATTTACCAATTTGTTTTTTAACCTTGTCAACCACTTCTTGTGGATCAAATTCTGCTTTAATTAACCAGTCTCTTGCGCCTAGTTCTTGGGCCCTACCAATCTCTACTGGCTGGCCAGAATTAGAAACAATAATAATAGGAATTTTTGCCAAATCCTGATCTTTTTGTATTTTTTCCATTACCTCAAAACCATTCATTACCGGCATTATAATATCTAGTAAAATTAAATCCGGCATTATTTCTTTTGCCTTAGACAACCCCTTATCTCCTTGAAAAGTCACTAAAACCTCGTAACCCTCTTTTTTTAATTTCTTTTTTAACAAACTAGCTAAAAGTTTATCATCTTCTATTATTAATATTTTTTTTGCCATATTTTTTTATTTTATTATTTTATATTTATATCTTACCTTTTTTTATTGGAATAGTAAAGCAAACTTTGGTTCCTTTGTTTTCTTCTGACTCAAACCAAATTTTGCCTTTGTGGGCTTCAATAATATTTTTAGATATAAACAAACCAAGTCCGGTGCCATCTGTTTCTTTTCTTACTACGTTAGCTCCTCTAAAGAACTTTTTAAATACATTCTTTTGCTGATTCTTAGGAATCCCCATTCCATTGTCTTTTACGCAAAAACTTATTTCTTTCGCAGTACAATCTAAAGAAATCTCCACCTTGCCTCCAGGAAAAGTGTATCTTGCAGCATTATCAATTATATTCTCCAAAACTATTATCATTTTTTCAGCATCAATTAAAACTTTAGGTATTTTTTTAACTGTTTTTTTAAATAAAAATTTAATTTTCTTTTTTCTGCATTCTTTCCTAAAATAATATATTGTTGGTTTAACCAACTCTTTAAAATCAGTTAAAACAAGATCATAAATATACCGCCCCTCTTCAATTCGTGCCACGTTTAAAAGATCATTAACTAAATTAATCATTCTTTGGTTTGAAACATAGCCATCTTCTAAAAATTCTTTTTGTTCTTTCTTTAATTCTCCTAGCTCTCCGTCTAAAACTGTTTTTAAAATCCACTTAACTGCTGATAAAGGAGTTCTTAATTGATGGGCGGCCAAAGAAACGAATTCGCTCTTCATTTTCTCAATAAGTTTTTCTCTGGTAACATTATGTAAAATTACTAAACTTCCTGCTGCTTCTTTTCCTTTCACAACAGGAACTATGCTTACCTCTAAGATTAAGTTTTCTTCAATTTCCAGCTCTTCTCTAAAAATCCCCTTGGTCCTTTTTTTATATAATTTTACTAAAGAAGTAAGAGAACTAATTCTTGAAAGTTTAGAAATAGGTTTTAATATAATGTCTTTAGCATTAACTCTAAAAAATTGCTCTGCTTTGGGATTAATCAAAAGAAGATTATTATTTCTATCAAAAACCAGAACACCGTCAGCAAAATTAGTAATAATTGCCAAGGTTTTGTTTTTCTCTTCTTCGGCTTTATTTCTTTCTTCTTGAACATCTTCCAATATGTTCATCAAAGCTCTTCTAGCTTCTCTCTGGGTTTTTTTAATCTCTGTTAAGTTAACAATGCTTAAAAAATAACCTAGGTTCTTGCCGCCACTATCTTTTCTTACCCTGGCAAAAATCTGACAAGGAACCTCTTTTTTTGTTTTTGGAAAAAAATCAATTTCTTTTCCTTCAACAAATCCTTTTTTTTCTATTTCTTTGATTATTTTTTTTATTCCTTCTAGTTCAAAAAATTCTTCAATTGATTTACCAACGATTTCATCAAAAGTAAATCCTGAAATTTTTACAAAAGCAGGGTTTGATTCCAAAATTACCCCCAAAGGACTAACAAAAGAAATAGGCAGGGGAGAAAAGGTAAAAATATCATTAATATAGGATTCTAAAGAATTTAAATCACTTAAAAGAAGATGTATCTTTTCATCTTTTAGTGTTAAATCTTTTTCTGATAAGTTTTTTCTCACCATTTTAGCAAAAACTCGTTATAAGGATCTCCCCTAAACATGCATTTAGTTTCTTCGCAGGTCCCAATTTTCTTTACTACCATTTGAGTGGCTTTAAGAAAATAACCTTTGTGAATTGAACAATATACAGGGTGAATCTTAAATCCTTTTTGTTCTAAAATTGCAAATCTATCTTTAGCTGAAAAATCTGGCATTTGCAAGCTCCCTACTGTATAATGATCTTTCCATATTTTAGGAACTTCTTTAGCAATTAATTCTAAAGATCCAAAATATTTCATTAAAACCTTCATAAAAATAGAAAACTTAACTACTGCCTCTCCCATTTTTTCAAGACCTTCTTCGTTTAACCTTAAAACATCTTTTATAGTCAAAAGAGTAATTACTTCAATTCCTATAGGATAAAAATCCATCTGGTTTATTTTTTTATATCTTAAAGGAAAGCCCAATAAGGTCATATTTTCTTCTACTTTTTTTAATGCTTGATCTCCTTTTTGCTCTAAAACATATTCAAAATCAATTTTTAAATTAACCCCTCTTGATTCTCCTTTTATTTTTATTAGTTTTTCTGCTTGTTTTTTTGTTAACATACCTTAAACTTAAGCTCTTTTTTCTAGTTGAGCTTCTAATTCTTTTATTTTGTTTTTTAATTCTACTATTTTTAACTCTCTGCCAATAGTTACCTTTCGGAAAGTTTCTAATTCACCTAATCTTTCTCTAAGTTCTTGAGTCCTTTCTTCAACTTTTCTCTCTAAATCCTGCTGAAGGTTTTTAATCTTAGTAATATCAAAAAGAGCTAAAAAATATCCTATAAAATTCCCGTCCCTATCTTGTCTTAAAGAAATAGAAGCATTCACTGGTATCTCATTTCCTTTTTTAGCAATTAGAGTTAACTCTTTGTTATGAATAGATTTTTCCTTTCTAATTTCTTTTTCTATCTTTTCTAAATCTTCTTTTTCTAAAAAAAGCTTGTCTAAATTTTCTCCTACTATTTCAAAGGATAAATAACCTGTTAGTCCTTCAGCAGCTTTATTAAAATCTGTAACCATTCCCATAGGACTTATAGCGCAAACTGGCAAAGGAAGAAAATCAGAAAATTCCTTTATATAAAATTCTAAATCCTCTAAATCCTCTCTAGTCCTTTTGTTCTTTTCTTCAAGAGACATTTCCATATTATTCCCATCTTATTACGTATTCGTGATAAGAATCTTTTTTATAAACACACTTTGTTTCTTCAATATCAACTTTTTTACTCTTTACCACAAACTGGGCTATTCTCAAAAAATAACCTGCAAAAACAGTGCACATTACAGGATGAATATTGTAGTTTTTAACTCGAAAAACCATTTTCTTCTCTTTTTCTGAAAATTCATAAGCTTCTAATTCTCCAAAGTCAAAATGCTGCCTCCAGTATTTAGGGCTTTGCTCAAATGACTTTTTAATAGTAATAAAATATTTAACCAATACTTTTACTAAAAAAGAAATCTTGGGAGAAAAGTTAGCCATTTCAAAAATATCTTTTTCGTTCCAGGAAAAAAGATCCATAATCACCAGGATTTTCAAAACATCCCACCAAACAGGATACCATTCCATTGATTTTATTTCAGAAAACTTAATAGAACAACCCAATTCATTCATCTTTTTTTCTACTAGCATTACTCCTTTTTCTCCTTTTTTTAACCGGACATATTCAACGTCAGTAAGAATTCCTTCCCCTCTAACATTGCCTTTTGCTTTTTTAAGGTTTTGAGCTTCTTTTTTTAAATCCATGTTATTCTTGATTAAGAATTTTTTGGATCCTCTCAGCTATCTCGCTTGGTTCAAGCCGCGCCTTAATTAAATAATCATTTGCTCCCATTTTTAAACCTTTTTCCACGTTTTCCTTCTCTCCTAAATTAGATAAAATAATCACTGGTATCTTAAATGTTTCTTTGTCTTTTTTTAACATTGCTAAAACTTCAAAGCCGTCAATTTCAGGCAAAACAAGATCTAGCAAAATTAAATCTGGCTTTCCCTCCCTGGCAGCCACCACGCCCTTTTCTCCATCAATTGCTTCAATAACCTCATAGCCATCGGCTGTAAGTTTACGCACAATAACCTTTCTTAAAAATTTATCATCTTCTATTAGTAATATTTTTTTTGCCATATTATTTATTACTTCGCATGCGAAGTAAAATTATTTTATTATTTAATTATACATTAAAAATTAATAGAATTCCTCTGTTAAAAACTCGCCATACTGCTTTTTTATGGGAATAGTAAAGTAGAAAGTAGTTCCCTTGTTTTCTTCTGATTCAAACCATATTCTGCCATCGTGCGCCTCTATAATGTTTTTAGCTATGTATAAACCCAAACCTGTTCCTTCAGTATCTATTTTCATCACGTTGGAAGACCTGAAAAACTTAGTAAATACTTTATTCTGCTGAGACAAGGGTATTCCTATTCCAGTGTCTTTCACTTCAACTTCAATATATTTTTCATGCCTGATTAATAAAACCGTAATAATTCCTCCTCCAAAAGTATATCTTACTGCATTTTTTATAATATTGTTAAGGGCAACCTTTAATCTTTCTACATCAACCATTATTTTCGGCAAATCTCCTTTTGGCTTTTGAAGCTTAATTTTAATCTTCTTTTTCTTTAATTGGGGCTCAAAACCATCAATCACAGAACTAATTATGTCTTCAATGTTCCATAAGCTGAGTTTTTTAAGATATCTTCCTTCTTCTATTTCTGCTACACTTAAAAGGTCCCTAATTAAATTAACCACTTTATTGTTTGTTTTATAGGCCTGCTCTATAATAGCTCTTTGTTTTTTATTTATTTTCCCCACTTCTTCATCTAGCAAAGTTTTTAAAGACCACTTGACTCCAGATATTGGGGTTCTTAACTGGTGAGCTGCCAAGGTTACAAATTCTGCTTTCATTTTTTCTGCCAGTTTTTCCCTAGTAATATCGTGCATAATTACTAAAGTGCTCACTCTTTCTCCTTCAATTTTCATATGCACGCTGGTTATTTCCAAAACCAAATTGCTGTTAAATGCTAGTTCCTTTCTAAAATATTCTTCTAGCCCGCCTCCAAGTAAAGAGGCTAGGGGAGCAAATCTGGCAAACCTGCTTAATTCTAAAATAGTTTTTCCCAGCACTTCTTCTTCTCTAACCTCTAAGAATTTTTCTGCAGAAGGGTTAATTAAAAAAAGCCGGTTCTCTGAATCAAAAACCAAAAGTCCGTCTATTAAATAACGGGTTATAGTAATATCATTTTCATAAAGCTGACTTTCAGACTCCTTGTTGCTCTTTTTCTTTTTCCAAAACATTCTCTTATATTAATTTTACCACAAACTTAGGTTATTTTTAACCACAGGCAATCTATTTATTAGTGTTTTAAACTCATAATTCTCAAACATTTTTACAATTTTGTCGTGGTTATATTTACCCCACTGGCAATCTTTTAAATTAAGCTCTACCGGAACATCTTTATTTATTTCAGCTAGCATCTTAGAAACCATTGCCTGGTCTTTTTGATTTTTGAGCTTTTCTTTTAATTTATCATTTATTTGGACTGTATTATTTCTTAATTCCTTATAAATATTATCTAATGACTTAAACTTTAAAAGAAGGTCAATTGCTGTTTTCTCACCAATACCTGCAACGCCTGGAATATTATCAGAAGGATCACCCCTTAAAGCTTTATAATCTACAACCTGTTTAGAGCTTAATCCCTGCATTTTCTCTTTAACTTTTTCTTCGTCATACAAAACAGTATCTTTTACTCCTTTTCTTAAGGCATAAACCTTTGTATCTTTGTCAACTAATTGCAAAGCATCTAAATCGCCGGTAAGAATAATTGTTTCTATTTGAGGAGATATTTGTTTTCTTTTAGCTTGTTTAGCTACTGTGCCTATTAAATCATCTGCTTCAAAGCCCTGCTTTTCTAAAACTTTAACATTAAAAGCTTTTAGAACCTGTTTTATTTTTGGTATTTGGTCATAAAGCTCTTGAGGAGCTTTTTCCCTGGTTGCTTTATACAGCTTGTATTTTTTATGCCTAAAAGTAGGAGCTGGAAAATCAAAAGCTGCCACAACAAAATCTGGCTCAAGCTCTTTTGCTGCTTTTAGGAAAACCAGCAAGAATCCGTAAATAGCATTTACTAGTTCTCCTTTTTTGGTGGATAAGGGGGGCAAAGCATGAAAAGCCCGATGAATCACTGCATTAGCATCTATAATAATTAATTTCTTTTTGTTCTCTTTCTTTTCCATAATATTTCATTTTATCATATTAATTTCTCTTTTGCTTTTATCTACGAATTTAAAATTTAGCCAAAGGGCGTGTTTGGGGATTATTTTTTTGATTTTGTCTGCCCATTCTACTACTACAATATTTTTAGGGTCTTGGATTATTTTTTTAAAACCCAGATCAAGAATCTCTTTTGGTTTTTCTATGCGATAACAATCAAAATGATAAAAATTACCATATTTCTTCAAAATATTAAATGTTGGGCTAAGAATTTTCTCTTTAATTCCAAGTCCTTTGGCCATTCCCTGAATAAAAGTTGTTTTCCCTCCGCCCAGATCACCCTTTAAAGCAATAACAAAAGCATGCTCTTTCCTCTTGGGAATCTTTTTTACCAGGTCTTTTGCTATTTTTTGGGTTTTTGCAATGCTCTTGCTTATCATATGTTGACTTTATGTTCTGAATAAGATAAATTGGAATAATTACTTAATACTAATATATTTTTTGATTTTTTAAAAATATGAAACAGGTAAAAATAACTGGAGAATTTCAAGTGCCAAAACCTATAGCAGATGATGTTGAAAAAACAGTAAAAACTATCCCTAATTTCAAAAAGAAGATTGAGCAAAGTTTAAAGAAAAAAACCACTGAACTAATAGAAATAATGCTGGCTGGGGCAATAAGGCTTAAAGCTTCTGATATCCACATTGAACCAGAAGAAGAAGAGGTAAAGTTAAGGGTTAGGCTAGACGGCATTCTGCAGGATGTTTTATTTTTAGACAATAAAATATATAAAGCTTTGACCTCTAGAATAAAACTTTTAGCTAGATTAAAATTAAACGTGAGCGACCGGCCCCAAGATGGTCGCTTTTCTATTTTATTTAAAGATTCAGCAATTGAAATAAGAGCTTCTTCTTTGCCTGCAGAATACGGAGAATCAATTGTAATGAGAATATTAGATCCTAAAAACTTAATTAATGTTGAGTCATTGGGTTTAAGGGATGATATGACTAAAGTATTTAACAGAGAAATTCAACAGCCAAATGGAATGATAGTTGTTACTGGTCCTACGGGCTCGGGAAAAACAACTACCTTATATGCAATACTAAGAAGACTCAACAAACCAGAAATAAAAATTATAACTATTGAAGACCCTATTGAATATCATTTAGAGGGGATAAATCAAACCCAGGTAGATCACAAAAAAGGCTATGACTTTGCTTCTGGTCTAAGATCAATAATGCGCCAGGATCCTGATGTGGTTCTTGTTGGAGAAATTAGAGATTTAGAAACTGCCCAGATTGCTTTACAAGCAGCTTTAACAGGACACTTAGTATTAAGCACTTTGCATACTAATGATGCTACTGGAACAGTTGCTAGGCTCCAGGCATTAGGAGAAAAACCAGTTAACATATCTCCTGCTATTAATATAGCAATAGGGCAAAGATTAATTAGAAAAGTCTGCTCAGAATGCAAAAGAATGGAAATTGCCACTACTCTGGAATTGAAACAAATAAAAGACGCATTAAAAGGAGTAAAGATAAAAATGCCTGAGATTAAATCAGAATTAAAGATTGTTAGAGCTGTAGGATGTAAAGAATGCAATAATACAGGCTATAAGGGAAGGTTAGGAGTTTTTGAATTCTTTTTAATAGACGATGAAATGGAGAAATTTATATTAACTTCTCCTTCTATTGTTGAAATGAAAGAAAAAGCAATAAAAAAAGGCATGATCACAATGCAGCAGGATGGATTTATTAAAGTGGTTGAAGGAAAAACAACAATTGAAGAAATAAAAAGAGTAATAGGAGTATAGGACTATAATCTGCCAAGGGCGAACAAGAAAAATAGGCCTGGGGCTGGGGGGATACTTTAGCTGTTGGAACAAAAGTTAAGAGTTATTTCGAGGTGTGGTTTCGCTCTCGCCAAACCATCCATCTGACAAAAAACTCCAAACCCCCAGCCCTAGACCTATTTTTAATTTATCATTTTAACAAATTATGGACAATTTGTCAAGCCCCCACACCAAACAATCTTCAGAAAAACCTAATAAAGTCGGGCCTAATTTTGGTGTAGGGGCAAGAGATAGAAAAGAAGACAAGATTCTTGATTCTACTCTTAGGCCTAAAACCTGGCAAGGATATATTGGCCAAGAAAAAGTAAAAAAGAACATTAAGGTTATTATTGAAGCAGCTCAAAAAAGAAAAGAGCCTATTGAGCACTTGCTTTTTTATGGAGGATCAGGCCTTGGAAAAACTACCATTTCTTATATTATTGCCAAAGAGCTTAATTCTAATATAAAGACAATTGCAGGTCCCACTATTGAAAAAGTCGGAGACCTAGCTGCTATTTTAACCAATCTCAATCAGGGCGATGTTCTATTTATTGATGAATGCCACAGAATAAACAAACTTATAGAAGAATTTCTTTATCCTGCAATGGAAGATTTTAAGCTCCATTTAATATTGGGCAAAGGACCTATGGCAAGAACAATGGATTTGGATTTACCTAGATTCACTCTAATTGGAGCAACCACTAGATTAGCTTTACTTTCTTCTCCTTTAAGAAACAGATTTGGGGCAACTTTCCAGCTTGATTATTATACCATAGAAGATATAAAAAAAATAATTCAAAGATCAGCTAAGATATTGAATGTCACTATTGAGGAGAAAGCTACTTCTATTATAGCACAATGTTCTAGGTTTACGCCAAGAGTAGCAAACAGATTGGTTAAAAGAATACGAGATTTTGCCCAAGTAGAGGGAAAAGAAATAATTACTTCAGATATTGCAAGAAAGGCCTTAAACTTTTTAGAAATAGATGAAAAAGGCCTAGAGCTTGGAGACAGAAAAATACTAAGAGCTATTATTGATAAATTCCAAGGAGGACCAGTAGGACTTCAAGCGTTAGCTGCTTGCACTTCAGAGGAAAAAGACGCTATATTAGATGTTTACGAGCCTTATTTAATGCAGCTTGGCTTTATTGAAAGAACTCCCAGAGGCAGAACAGTAACTAAATCTGCTTACAACCACCTAGGCCTAAAACACAAAACAAATAGAAAACTAATTTAGGTTCGAGTCCTGCCGCCGGAGCAGTCACTTTTTACAGAACTTGAACTTAAAAATCTGCTATTTTGACCTGTTTTTACCCTAACCCAGGGTAGGACTAGAACTTTGGTTGCCAGGT
>Ga0209636_10000542_pt1 | contig 37384 bp, 35 predicted proteins | sample DeeMarSWOR152_54_FD_187464 | JGI IMG/M metagenome (GOLD analysis project Ga0209636, IMG submission 187464) | Marine sediment microbial communities from White Oak River estuary, North Carolina - WOR-1-52-54 (SPAdes) (version 2) | ecosystem: Environmental > Aquatic > Marine > Intertidal zone >... | reverse complement strand
AGTCTGGTGAAACAGCAGATACACTAGGTGCTTTGAAAGAAGCAAAAAATTCAGGCTGTAGAACGCTTGTCGTTACAAATGTCATTGGAAGTACTGCAACCAGGGTTGCAGACGGTTTTATACTCACGCAGTCCGGTCCAGAGATAGGTGTCGCTGCGACAAAAACATTCACTTCTCAGATAATAGTTCTATTTTTAATTGCCTTAAAAATTGCTATAATCAGAGATAAACTAGGATCAGATGAATTATACCATCATATACTTCATCTCAAGGAGCTACCAAGACAGGTTAGACAGGTATTGGATCGAAGTGACGACATAATGGATATAGCGAAACATATCAAGGATTCAAAATCAGTTTTTTTCATTGGACGAGGTATAAACTATCCTCTATCCTTAGAAGGTGCACTGAAGCTAAAGGAGATTTCCTATATCCATGCAGAAGGCTTTGCTGCTGGAGAATTAAAACACGGCCCATTTGCCCTTCTAACAAAGGATACCCCTGTCGTGGCGATAATTACTAGGGACCCTACTTATGATAAAATCATAGCAAATATCGGCGAAGTCAAGGCAAGAGGCCCAAGGGTTATTGCCATTGCAGATGATAAGGATACCGAGATAGAGAAGCATGCGGATTTTGTGTTAAGGTTCCCATCAAACTCAAGATTGCTTTCCTGTATATCCATAACTGTTCTTCTTCAACTTCTTGCATATCATACTGCAAATCTAAGAGGCTGCCCCATCGATAAACCGCGTAATCTTGCAAAATCTGTTACTGTTGAATAGGAGACGTTAAAAAATGAAATGTGTGATTCTTGCAGCTGGTGAAGGAAAACGGATGCATCCGCTAACTTATACTCGACCAAAGGTCATGCTTCCAATTGCCAATAAACCTATCTTAGAATGGAACTTATTAAACGCTATAGACGCAGAGCTAAAGGAGTTTATCTTTGTTGTTGGTTATAAAAGTGAGATGGTAAGAAACTATTTTGGTAATGGCGAAAAATGGAATGTTGACATAGAATACATAAATCAGGGAAAAGCTCTTGGAACTGCTCACGCCATTGGAATGGTAGAAAAGTGGGTAGAAAAATTTGTTGTTTTATCTGGAGACACAATTTTTGGAAAACAAGATATAAAAAACATTGCAAAAAAAGAAATGAGTATAGGATTGGTAGAAGCAGAAAATGCCGAGGACTACGGAATCGTTGAAACAAAAGGGAAAAAAGTCACCAAGATCTATGAGAAGATGCAAGAACCTTTTTCAAAAGTTATAAACGCTGGTATCTATCATTTCAATAAAAAACTGTTTGAATACATCAAAAAAACAGATAAATCGCCAAGAGGAGAATACGAAATAACAGATTCAATAAATCTACTGTTAAAAAAAGAAGAGATGGAAGGTATTTTTTTGAAAAAATGGAGAGATGTCGTATACCCCTGGCACCTATTAGATGCAAACGAAGAAACGTTGAAAAAAAACACTAAGAAAATAGAGGGAATTGCAGAAGAAAATACAACTATCAAAGGAAACGTTATCATTGGCGACAATAGCAACATATTAGCCGGTAGCTACATAGAAGGACCAGTTATAATAGGATGTAACTGTAAAATTGGGCCAAATTGTTACATAAGACCCTATACATCTATAGGAGACAGCTGTCACATTGGTAATGCATGTGAGATAAAAAATTCAATAGTTATGAATAATAGTAATATCCCCCATCAAAATTATGTAGGCGATTCTATTATAGGGCAAAATTGTAATTTGGGAGCGGGAGCGAAAATTGCTAATCTGCGGCTCGATAAGAAAAATATCGAAGTTGTTTTGAATGGGAAAAAACTGGATACGAAGAGAAGAAAACTTGGAACAGTGATGGGTGATAACGTACAAACAGGGATAAATTCAATGATAAACGTCGGTACCTTAATCGGTAACGATGTTTCTATCGGTCTTGGAACAACAGCGACTGGGGAACTTAAACCAAACACCAGGGTTATGTAAAAATCCGCTATTTTTCCATATCTATTTAAAATAAATAGATAATTCACCAACGATGATTGCTAGGAAGTCCTTCCTGATTATAACATCACAATTCTTTACTCGATTTCTTGGTTGGATTGGATTAGTTGTATTAGCAAAGTTATGGGGCGGTTTTGCACCTGAGGCTCTTGGTATTATTGGATTTGCTATGGCTTTCATTGCACTATTTAGCTTTATTGCTGATCTCGGTTTCTCTCAAGCGCATATTAAAAGGCTTTCAGAAGGAAAAGATTTGGGTACATGTATAGGTACATTTGCTGCTATCAAAATATTTCTCATAGGCTTAATGATAACGGTTGTATTCACAGCTATTTTTATCTGGAAAAGTGTACTTCAAAAAGGAGTTTACGATGCAACAACAGAATCAGTGATTATTGTTTTCGTTGCTTACTACATTTTTATAAATCTTCGGCATATAGCAATATCTACTTTTACCGGTAGAAGAGAAATAGCGAAGCAAGAAATTACAATAACCTTTGAAAATGTTGTTAAAGTATCACTTATGATTCTGATTGCTCTTGCAGGGGTTACTACTCTAGGTATGGCAAGTATTTTTCCTGTAGGTAGTTGGCCTCATTTCCTTCAGCCGCTTCAACAGTTTCTTGCAAGTCATGCAGTTGGGTCTCTTGCGATGACTTATGTATTTGGGGCTATAGCAACAGTTTTTATAGGAATGTGGTTCCTTAGAAAATATCCTTGGAAAAAACCTAGTTGGGAGTTATTTAAAAACTATTTTTCCTTTGCTCTACCGATAATGCTTATCTCACTTATTTCAGTTATCTCTATTAACATAGATAAAATAATGATTGGATATTTTTGGACATCAATAGAAGTTGGATATTATTTTACAGTACAACAGATATTACTGATCCTCCTTATCCTTTCTACGGCTGTAGGCGCCGTCCTTTTTCCAACACTTTCAGAATATCATTCATTTAAAAATTTTCAAAAAATTGAAAGAACAACTCATTTAGCAGAAAGATACATCTCTATGGTAATGATCCCTCCAATTGTAGTAATCATAGTTTTTGTTAATTCAGTAATTAATATAATGCTGAGTAGTGCCTTTTTGCCTGCAGCACCGGCGCTTATAACCTTGACAATTTATGCTTTTTTAATAGGTCTTGGGATGCCATATTATTCTTTGATTAGTGGTATAAATAGGCCAGGTGTTGCAGCAAAAATCGGATTCGCTATATGTGCCACAAATATAGTTCTAAATTATTTGTTTATACCTGAAAGGGGGCTTCTTTCTTCTTTTGGGATTGCTGGTCCAACTGGTGCAGCGGTCGCAACGGTTTTATCTTGTTTAGTTGGATTTTTTGGCTTAAGATTAGCTGCGAAAAAGTTGACAGGAATAAGGCTTTTGCAGAGTCATACACCACGTCATGTCATTGCTGGTGTAGTTATGGGTATTGTATTGTATTGCTTTAATTCTTTGATCCCGTTGGTTAGATGGTACCATCTACTATTTTTTGCTGGATTAGGTTTAGCAGTTTATCTGATAATATTGTTTATATTGAAGGAGTTTAAAAAACAGGATTTAATGTTTTTCCTAGATATGTTGCATCCTAAAGAAATGCTCAGTTATATAAAATCTGAATTGAAAGAAAAAGATTTTTAAAATAAGTGCTGTGTTGGCGGTATTATTCTAAAGGGAATACTAAAAAGAGATAATATATCCAGTTGCGACAAATTAACTTTTTATTGACAGTGGTAAGATGCATCACACCAGAAATTAGAAAGCTTATGCAATGATCATTTTATTGTTTTCAATGGTTTTTAAAATAGTTATTAAAATTTTGTAAATTGTAATCCCATCTGGCTAATTCTATGCCCTGTTTTTGTATATATTGCCTGGCTTTGATTAAGCCATCCACTATAAAATTATAAATATTTGCTGTCGCAGTCGCTGTTGCATACCCATTTTTCATACAGTCAACAAAGTGCTCATATTTTCCAACTCCTCCGGAAGCAATAATCGGCAATTTTGTAAGATTGCTTGCGCGTTTAATAAGATCTATATCATACCCTTGTCCTGTTCCATCCCTATCGATTGAGGTCAAATAAATTTCTCCTGCACCAATTTTTTCTGCTTTTTTTAGAACCTCCTCCATTATTAAACCAGTATTTTTTATTCCATTTTTAGTATAGACATAGTAATTATCTTGATCTTTTTTGCAATCTATTGAAGCGATTACACACTGGCTACCGAAAGTTTTTGCCAACAACGAAACAAGGTTGGGTTGTTCAATAATAGGAGTATTAACAACCAGTTTATCTGCACCGGAGTTTAATAATTTATAGGCGTCTTCTAAAGAATGAATGCCTCCACCGGCAGAAATTGGTAGAAAACAATTTTTACTCAATTGAATTAAATGCTTTGAAAAGTTCTCATTATTTTTTTTTCCTCGTTCGACATTTAATACTACTAATTCATCTATAGAAAAAGCAATCGCGTTAAAATTATAATATTCTTTTAGCCAGTCTAAGTTCCCAACTGTTTGAACCCGAAAATTTCGACTTAGTATATATGATCCATTATTGTATAAAAGCGTGAAAATAAGGCGATTTTTCAACATTTAATATCACCTCCATGGAAAGAAATAAAGTTTTTTAAAATTGTTAAACCATTACTTTGACTCTTTTCGGGATGAAATTGTACTCCAAAGATATTGCCTTTTTGGACACTAGAAACAAATTTTTCTCCATAATTTGTCCAAGATGAAACATCAGAATCTCTCTCGCAAATCATATGATAGCTGTGAACAAAATAAAAATCGGCCCCATTCGCGAGTCCATTAAATAAATTTGGTGATTTATTTTCAAAACGTATTGAATTAAAACCAACATGCGGAATTCTTAATTTTGAATCACTAAAAGAAAAATGCCTCACTGAACCATTAATCCAGCCCAAACCATCTGTAGGGCCATTTTCTTCACCAGTGTCGGCCAGTATTTGCATTCCTAGACATATTCCTAAAATAGGAATATTTTCTTCAAAAACTGCCTGGTTTAACGTCTCAATTAAATTAAGTTTCTGCAAATTTTTCATCGCTAAATCAAATGCTCCAACACCTGGAAGAATTATTTTGTCTGCACTGAGAATTATTTCAGCCTTGTTAGTAACGCAAGATTTACATCCTAAAAAATCTAAAGCATTTTCCAAGGATTTAATATTGCCCATTTTGTAATCAATTATTACGATCATATTTCGATCACAAATCTATTATTCTACTTCAAAAGTTGGTGTCCAGCGATCATTGACTTTTTTAAATAGATTCTTGTTTGCATGTTTATCTAAAACAGCATCAAATTCTTTTTTTGTCATATCAAAAAATTCTAGATATCTATCAATATACGGTTCAGGATATGCATTATCAAATTTCTTCACAAGTTCAACTGCCTGATCTCTATCCAGTGCTCCCCTCCGTATATCAATAGATGCATCGGCTGAGCAACGACCAAATCCAAATTTCAGATACATTAAATAATGATGTAAATCAAAAATAGGAGTGTCAGTTTGGGCAAAATTAGTATAAGTGCCAATGGATGGCCTGCTTCTTTCTTCTAAACCAAATTTTTCTTTAGCTATTAAATAATTCCTGTAGGGATTCCAGGGTTCAAAATAAGACCAATGAGCAATCGCTAATTGAGCTTTTTTAAATTCTTCTTCAGAGGGATAAATCCACCAGTAGAGCTCTTTTTCCGAAAACTCATCAAGGTATTCTTTTGACTGAATGTTGCTGCAATAAATTTTAATGCTGTCATCACGTTCATAAAACGGGGAGTTTTTTAATTTACTTGAACCCCCGTATTCCATCTCACCTTCTTCTCCAAACATGATAAATGGTATTTTAAAATTAATTGCAGTTTTAAACACAGCAACCTGCACGGCAATAATCCAACTCATCAGTGGCTGCCCGTGTTCAATAAAAGCCCGTCGAGCAATTTTTTTTGAAATTTTGATATTTGGATAAATTTTGATACAATCATATCCATGTGCAATAAAATTATCGAGGTTTTTATCACCAATTTTAAAAGTAAATGGAGGGACAATACTCACGGCAAGTGGATGCATACCAAGGTCATGTTTTATTCTATACGAAACATAACAACTATCTTTTCCACCACTCACTGGAAGCAGGATATCAAAATTACCATCTTTTGATCTATATTTTTCGCAATAATGTTCTAATTGCTTCCAACGAGCATTCCAATCAACATTGGTCTTTTTATCTTCAGCCCATTGGCAAGCATTACAGACCCCTTCGTCATTGAAGGTCATACGTGGTCTTGTGTGCGGCATAACGCATTTAGTGCAATATATCATTTTTTTTCCCATGTAATCCCCAAGGTATCAGAGTAACAACATCTTAGTATCTACACTTTATTGGTGGATCATATATTAAGTTTAAGTTAATCTTTTAAATCCTGAATGTGCAATAGGTCCTTTCAGCAAATCATGAACATTCTTGTTTTCGATTGCATTTTTTATAATTTTGAATACGTCATTAATATGTTCTATATATTTTTCGACATGTCCCTCTGTATGACTGTAGGATGTATAAACACTTTTTGAGGCTAGAAATCCCCGGTTTAACATTTCTTGTGTAAATAAAGTATGTAATGCTGGTCCCTCCTCGTAATCAAATACAAAGGTGGTTAGTGGCGGAATACCCATAATATTTATCTTTAAATCATAACAATCTGCCAATTTTTGCCAGCCTCTACTTATTAGATTACCAATCTTGCAAAGGTGTGAGGGAACATTATTCTCCTCCAATTTTCCTATTGTTGCTATAGAAGCAGCTGGTCCTATTCGCTCAGTCCAATATGTACTACTAATGAAACTGCTTTGTGCAGATTGCATAATCTCCTCTTTTCCAACAATAGCTGCCATTGGAAAACCATTACTCATTGCTTTTCCATAAACCGCAATATCTGGATATACTTTGTATAGTTCATGAATCCCCCCAACATTCATTCGCCATCCAGATGTAATTTCATCAAATATTAATACTGTTCCAATTTTAGAGGAGATTTTACTTACATTTTTCAAAAAATCTTTTGCTGGTTCATGATGCCTTATCGGCTCAATTACAATAACGCCGACCTCATGATTTTCAACAATTTTTTCAAGTTCATCTATCTTATTGTAATTGAAAGGAATTGCAGTACCCTTTAAACCTCTTGGAACTCCTAATGGTTCCAATCCAGGAAGTAAGTGGCCATCTAAAATTTTATTATCAGCCAAATTAGCCGAGAGATACCAATCATGCCAACCATGATAACCGCAGAATGCAATTTTATCTTTTTTTGAATATGCGCGTGCAATCCTTACTGCGATACTCATTGCCTCGCCCCCAGTTCTCGCATATCGTACCATACCCGCCCATTTATTCAAATTCATCAGAATTTCTGCTAACTCGACCTCTTCTGGGGAATTCAGTGTTGACATTGAACATTCATCTATCACCGTCTTAACTGCATTATTCACGGTGTCATCAGCATAACCTAATATGCATGCTCCAACGCCCATTATAGACATGTCTATGAATTTGTTACCATCGAGATCCCATATATCGACCCCTTTTGCCCTCTTGTAATATGAGGGCCATTGCTCCGGGAGGAACAATTCTGAGCGTTTGGATAGCAACTGTGTTCCACCTGGGATTATCCTCTTTGCCTTATTCCAAAGTTTGATCCCTTTTTTTATATTCATAGAGCCCCTTCCATCTTGTACAATTGACTTAAGACCTTAATATCATCATCTAAGGAATTTGGAAAAATGCTTTTTCCTTTAATTGCATTAATAAAAGACCGTACCTCTTCGATATACATTTCCTCGATAATATTTACATTATAACCCTCAGCTGACTTGCCTTTATGGTAACCTTGTTTCAGCCATTTTTTCTTTTTTACATCAAACAACTTCACATAGTCATCATCCCATCTCCATATAATCTGTCCGTATTCCATATTCAATGTCAAACATCTGGTTGCATACCTTGAAGCCACATCAACTAATAAATTTCCATATGTTGTTCCTAAATCTAACGATATCACATAGGTATCATCTATCTCTGCACCAACGTCCATGGTTCTACCATAAAATCCAGTTATGCCTTTTGGAAAACCTAGGAGGTCGACTATCCAGGTAAGTTCAAAAGAAACCATTTCCCTTCCTCCGCCTGTTTCCTTTTTGCTTACATAATAATCTTTAACATTCTCCCACGGATGCCAGTCTGGGAGATACTGGCCTGAATGATAAGTGAAATTGGTTACTTTTCCATATTTATCGCTCTTTATTATATCTTTGATGATTTTTATTGCAGGATGGAATCTCAGTGTGCACGAAGGAGCAATAATAACCTTATTTTTCTTTGCCAGCCTGTTTAGTTCCTCTAAACCTGCTAGTATAACACTTGCTTCTACAAAAGCTGGTTTTTTGTTATCGATTGCTAACCTTATGTATTCATTGTGTGTATCTGGAGGTACAGAAATAATGATCGCATCGAATTTATTAAGATTTATATTATCGAGATTGTCTATAGTCTTTATGTTATATTTCTCTCTAGCCTCTTTGTTTCTGTCGTCTCTGATGTCATATCCTACAATTTCATTGGCTCTCAAATATTGAAGATTGCGGATGCGTCGTTTCCCCATTGACCCTAAGCCAGCAATAAAAAACCTCATCTATACACCTCATCTACGCAATTTTAGTGCCGATAATGTAATTCATTATTAAATACCCCATAAAGAATATGATCGACAAATCCGCCTCTAAAAGGACATTTTTTACGCAATACGGCTTCATTTTTAAATCCTAAACTTTCAAAACATTTACACATTGCAATATTAGTCGAAAGACAACCCCCCGTTATCTTCCGCATTCCAAGCTTTTTAAATGCATAATTACACGCAGTATATACTGCATCCTTGGCAATGCCTTTACCCCAATAATTCTTATTACCAATAAGTATTCCAATATCAGCTATTTTAGATTTCCAATCTATCGATCCAATTTTTAAAGTACCTATAAATTCACCGTTCTCTTTAAAATACATTGCAAAGAAATAGTTATTATCACTTGACTTTAGATTATATACGTAATCTTCAACAGCATAAAAAGGGATTGAAGTCAAATATTCTGGTCTTCCGATTGTTTCAACGACATCAATATCTCTAAGCCAATTATAGTATCTTTCATCATAAAGGTTTTCTTCTGTGAACTCTTCAATTCTAATTTTTCTACCTTGGATAGGTTTATCAGGATAGGTTACACTTTTCATTGACCTATATTTTTCTATTCGCTCCACACATAAATAATCATAGAAGTCATCTATCTCATAATTTTGCCATCTTTCAATAAAATAGGGGATTGTTCTTTCTTGATAGAATGTTCTGTATTTTTTTAGCGACTCAATCTTTGATAAATAAATTACACCGTATGGAAAATAGACTTTTGGCAACTGTTGCCTCTGATGGATAGCTTTATCAATATCAATAAGTGGTTTTACATATCCCTGCTCAATTTTTTTTGTGATATAAGAATTCTCCAAGTGTACCTCACCGAGACTTACTAATGAATCCGCTTTGTCAAAATTTTTAATAAATAATTTAACCGCGTCGTCGAGATCGCTGTTTTTCCTTAGAGGTGATGTCGGCTCTATCAATGCCACTACATCAAAACATTTATTCCTTTCCTTAAGCCATTCTACAGCATGGAATATCGCATCAATAGTCGGGGATTTATCCCCCGAAAATTTCTTTGGACGAGGGACCACTAACGCGCCATATCTTCTCGAGGCATCAGCAATCTCCCTATCATCAGTAGAAACAGCCACGGTATCGATATATTTTGAATCACGGGCAATTTCTATTGAATGTGCAATCAATGGCTTCCCATTTACAATACGAATATTTTTCTTGTAAACTCCTTTACTCCCTCCCCTAGCAGGGATAAGACCAAGTACTCTGACATTATTTCTTCTCATACGACGCTTTTTTTCTCCATTTCTTTTAAAATGCATTCTGCAACAATACGGTAATTATCTCCCTCGTTCATATTATTATAATTAACAGGACACAAAATCTCAGAACCGGTATGCTGTTTCATAATAACATGATATAAAAACGAATCAACCTTATCTCTATCTATTTTTGATTCCAATGCCGTCCGCATCACTTGGGATAGATTTGAAGGGTCATCAACATTAAATGTTATCCCATAGTCATCATAGTAAAACCTGAAATTTTTATCTGATGTGCTATTCAGCACAATGACTGGTTTATGATACATTAATGCTTGCCAACCTATATTTGAACAGAGAACAATAACCGCAGAAGACTGTCTCATTAAATTCTGAGTATTTGCATTAATTGGAGCCAATACAACATTCTTTTTCTTAGAGATTCTTTTCAGTTCCCCTATTGTTGTTCCTCCTTTGAAATGGGGGTGCTCTTTCACCACTAATACATACCCTTCTGGAAGAGCATTCACACAGATATCGGTAAGATACTCAATATTGGTATATTCCGTCCACATCAATGGCAACAACAAATCATAATAAATCTGATACGGTAAAAAAACGTATTTACCCAGTTTCTCTGCAGATGTAGCATTGTAATATCTCCGTGCAAAGATAGGCCGTATCTTTCTCATTATTTCATCTTTAGCAAGACCGAAAGCCCCTTTATTGCCAAATATTTTATCGGCAACAAAAAACCTATGATAAAGAATAATAAAAAAAGACTTCATCTTCTTTGCAAATGACGTGCTGTCATATGGAGATTCTGAGATGCATTTTAAATTTTTCTGGTTCTCTAGAAAATCATTAAGCTCTTCTTTCGCCTTATCAGTGAGCTCAGCTAATTTGATGTTTTTCAGATCATTTGATGCATGGTTTTCACAATCCCAAATATGTAACGTATTTCCAGGAATCAATGCATCGCAAAGATATACTGTCGGTATATTCAGCCTCCGCGCCATTATACCAAGGCTTCGTTGGAACAACCCACGACCTGTTAAAAAAACAACACAATCAATGCTGTTATCAATTAGATATTTCTTGCAGATATACAAATAAATAATGGCTTGTTTGAATAGGTTCTCTAGCGGTACATGAGGTGTCTCAACCATATTAACTCGGGCAACTTCGGTAATGTTAATACCCTCGTATTTCAATGCACGATAATAGGCATCAACATATGAAGGATCCAAGGGATATTTTTCAACGAGGTTTTTAATATAATCCTCTGTTGTATATCGTATTTTGTTTCTTGTTCTGAATGTTTTCGTAATCCATAAAAAAACTGGGTTAATTTTCCCCCCAGATGTTTCTTTTAATTCTCTACTAATCGAATACTGAATATCTTCTACCGATCCACTCAAAATAGGAAACAAGACGTTGACCCGCTCTACCAAATACTCCACCCACCATCAATCAGTAAATTATGACCAGTCACGTAACAAGACGCATCTGACGCAAGATAAATAACCCCACCAACAATATCTTCCGGACGAGCCATCCTGCCAAGAGGGAGCTCTTTACAATATTTTTTAACAAATACAGGTGACTGATCATGAAATATGCCCCCAGGGCTTACGGCGTTGACTCTGATATTATAAGGTGCTAGATACACAGCCAGATAACGGGTAAAATTAAGTATCCCTCCTTTTATCGCAGAATATTCCGCGGGCATTGTAATTCCCGTCCCTTTATATATTCCAAAATGAGGCCCCAAAACGCCATAAATAGATCCAATATTTATGATATTTCCTCTTCTTCGTTTCATCATTATTTTAGATACTTTGTGAGTAACATTGAAATACCCATTAAGATGCATATCAACATTTTCTCGCCAATCTTTAAACTCGATATCCTCATAAATTCGGCCATAATTCTTGTTATAAGGGTATGCATTGTTGATTAATACATCTATAGAGCCAAATTCATCTAAAATTCTATCCAATCCTTCCTTTACAGATTTTTCGTCTACAATATCTATAAAAAGGCTTAGTACCTCTGTCGAGTACTTATTACTTAGTTCTTTAGATAGTTGATTTAATTTTTTTTTGTTGATGTCTGTCATAGCAAGCTTTGCATTATATCGACATAAACCTTCACAAATTTTTGCTCCTAAAAGCCCTACACTACCCGTTACAAGGACAACCTTTCTTTTTAAACTGAATAAATCCCTCATTTTTGATGAGTTATCCATTTTAATTACCCTATTTAAACAACAGCTTTTTTATTTCCTCTTGTGAAAGAGGTTTGACATCCCTTGATGTATGCCGATCTAATTTACTACGTCTTGCATTTGGATAATCTGATACTTCAAATTTGAGACTTGGTATCTCCAGTTGAGGGGGGATAATCAGCATATCCTCTGTTTCAAATGCCATTTTTGCTTCAGTTTCTGTCATCAGTTCTTCGAACATCTTTTCGCCGGGTCGCACTCCGATATTTTTCTTTTTTATCTCCTCTTTGTTATAACCATATTTTGGCCCATATTCGTCTAGGATCACGTCCACTAAATCTCCAAGTCTGACCACTGGCATTTTTAGGATGAAAATTTCTCCTCCTTTTGCCATTACTGTCGCTTTAAAAACTAAGTCGATAGTATCTGATATGGGCATCATAAACCGTGTCATATCTTGGTCTGTAATAGTTATCGGTTTTTTTTGTCTTATCTGATCTTCGAAAAGAGGAATAACAGAGCCGCGAGAAAATAAAACGTTCCCAAATCTAACACAGGAAAAAATTGTTTTTTTTGCCCCTTTTCCTTCATTTGCATCTATCATCAATTTTTCTGCTAAGAGTTTGGTTGCTCCCATGGTGTTCGCTGGGTTAACTGCTTTATCTGTGCTAATACTTATCACTCGGTCTACTCCGTTGCTTAATGCCGCTTCGATGACATTTTGTGTTCCCATTACATTTGTTTTTATGGCTTCAAATGGATTGTATTCACAGAGCGGTACATGTTTAAGAGCAGCAGCATGATAGACGATGTCGATGTCTTCCATCGCGAGCATTACTCGTTCTCTATCTCGGATGTCTCCTATCAAAAATCTTCTATCAGTGATCTCATGCATCATCTTATTTTCCCTGTCATCAGTCTCATGCATCATTCTAAAGGTATTATCTTCATCATTACTGAAAATCCTAACAACCTTTGGTTTGTATTTCAACAGATTCCGTACAATTTCACTTCCGATACAACCTGTTCCTCCAGTTACCAGGATTTTTTTATTTTTAAATATCTTTTCTAATTGTTTTTCCATCAAATTCACCCATAACACTTTTTAATATTATTAATCATGTAATCTATTTCTTTATTGGTTAATGATGGATATAGTGGTAAGGTTAAAACTTTTTCAGCTATTCGCTCTGTTTTTGGTAAATCACCTTGTTTGTAGTTGAATTCTTTTTTGTAAAATGTTTTCAGATGTATCGGCTCGAAGTATACCTTTGTCATTACGCCTGCTTTTGTAAGATGTTGCCGTAGTTTTTCTCTGCTTTTTATATCTTCCAGTTGTATTGTGTACATCTGGTAGATATGGTACAAATCTTTGGAATCCATAGGAATTTTTATTTTTTTTATTTTTGACAATTTCCTGTTAAAATTGTCGGCTATTTTTCTCCTCAGTTTTATGATTTTATTGATTTTTTTGAATTGTGATAACGCTAGAGCAGCTGATAGGCTAGACATACGATAGTTATAGCCTGCTTGAATGTAATCTAGTTCTTTGTTTGTCGAAAAATATTCTTCCTTGTTTTCCAAGCGTCCATGTGAACGAATAAGTTTTAATTTTTGGTCGATATCTTTAGAATCTGTAATTATTATACCTCCTTCTCCAGCAGTGATAATTTTATTTTGACAGAAACTAAACATAGCGGAGTGGCCAAATGCCCCTACCATCTTGTTATTACGTTTTGATCCAAGAGATTCAGCAGCGTCTTCTATGAGTACCAGTTTATGATCATCAGCGATCTCACGCAGGGCTCTTATCTCTTTGCATGGTGCTCCGCCATAATGAACGGGAATAATTGCTTTGGTTTTTTTTGTTATTCTTTCTTTAACATCTTTTGGGTCTAAACCATATGATTGATCTTCGATTTCGGCAAATACTGGTTTCGCTCCTGTTAATACAACCGTGTTTGCTGTTGCAATAAATGTGAACGAAGGAACTATTATTTCATCTCCTTGACCTATCTTATGTGCCAGTATGGCTGCATGAAGTGCTGATGTACCGGAATTACACGATATTGCATATTTTCTTCCAATATATTGAGCAATTTTTTCTTCTAATTCTTTTATCTCTGGCCCTGTAGACCAGTAACTCCCTCTTTTTATAACCTCTGTTACTGCTTTAATATCTTGTTCGTCCCAATACATTTTAAATAATGGTATTTTCCAGTTCATTTTTTTCATATCCTTTATGAGTTTGTCGTTTATCCGCTTGTTTCTTTGGGATTTACATATGTCCATGTATGGTCACAGATCGGGTCTCCCTTTGCTATTTCATGTTCCCGGTGAAAGACTACACCAGGGAGCAATTCCCGGGTAAATGCGGGGTCTGATAGACAAAACGCGTAAGAGAATTCAGATAGTCCGTATTCCTTCATTACTTCGACAAAGGGACAACGGTCGAATCTCACTTTTAAGGTTGTGGGTGTTGATTTGATAATATGGCAGCATGTATTCTTTTCTGCAATGTGTTCATAGTGTTTACGAAATGTGTCGAATCGTTCCTGGGATCTTTCTCTGGTTGTTTCTAGTACTAATCGGTAATAGTTTTTCATGTAATTGGTAAAACCATCGATGGCAATTTTATAGGCTGTATCTGGATCGAGATTGTCTTTCAGTGCAGTTAAGAGACTCACTGTCATCAAATGTCTCTGGCGACTTTGTTCAAATATCTCATCTTTTTTGCATACGGACATTTAGATCACAAGACGCGAATCTTCTTTGACCTCTTCACCGTTTATTAAAGCATTCTCTACGTTCTTCTTTAGGCGCCAAACGCTGTCTCTTTTTTCTACTATATCTCTATTGGCGAATTTATCGACTATCTTCCAGAAATCTCCTTCCTTATATTCAACGAATTCAAGAAAATCTTCCAGCATTCTTCTGTCTAATTTCCAATCTTCTTCAATAACTTTCTTAACTGCTTCTTCACGGGTCATCCTACCTTCTCTGATCCAAAGGCTTGCAACCTCTGTAACTCGTTGATGACCGAACTTGGGGAATTTAAACCATGTATGAGTGAGATAACCTAAGGTATCTATTTGGTCGTACTGTTCTAAGAAGCCTTCTCTTTTCCATTCACCTGTATCATCTAGGGTTTTGAATCCTTTGCTTCTAGCGAACTCCATATTCTTATATCCACTCCAGGTCATATAATAGCTCAGGAAGGTAGGATTTAGTTTCACTTTTTTCATCTCTGCCTCTGTTGGATATATAGCTGGATTTACATCTTTCATCGTAATTTCATTGTCTAACCAGACATCCCATTCAACTGGTTTGACAACATCGTTGGTGATTTGTTTCATCGCACTTGGGGTTTCTTCAGTGTCTGGTCCTCCATAAAGATAGTTTGTATCTTCTCCGTAGATAACTAATGGAATATTCAATTTCACTGCTACCTGTAACGGATATGCATAAATCGCTCTATCAAAATACCATGTCGGTGATCCAAGCTTCTCAAGTGCCTTCCGGAACAGGTTTTTGCACACTTTAGGATTTAGAGACATTACGTGTGCATCAACTCCAAATTCTGTTCGGAGATTGTCCCAGTTATGTCTACCTGTTTTCGTCCAACTAAAGTTATCAACGCTCACCAGAAGAGGATTCATATCTAGTTTTTCCTTTATAATATGTGTTTGATAATAGCTATCTTTCCCTCCGCTAGCTGCAATAATGCAATCATAATAGTCTCCGTTTATCCCTCGATATAGATCCGCTAATTCTTCCAGTTCTTCCCATCTTTTTTTCCAATCGGTTTGTTTTATTTTTTCTGCAGCTCTACAGGGATAACATATCCCCTCTTCGTTGAATTTCATATACGGTCGCGTATCTGGCATTACACATTTCTTACAATATCTCATATTTTTCCCCGCTCACATTATCTTTTTAATCTCTTTTTCTGTTAACCTCCTAACAACTTTAGCAGGTATGCCCTGAGCCAGGACATTATCTGGTATGTCCTGGTTTACAAAGCTAAAAGCACCAATAATTGATTTTTCCCCAATTATCACCCCTGGCATCACAACTGAATGTGTACCAATCCGGCAATTTTTCTTCAAAGTAATTTTACCCTGCTTGTCATCTATTGTAGAAATGGAGTAAATGGAGCAATGAGAACCTAGCTGAACATTGTCTTCTATGACAACTCCGTTTTTTGCGTTTATATACGTAAACGCTCCAACATCTACGTGCTTTCCCAGTTTTAAATTTTCATGATGTTGGCACATCCAATTCCATTTTGTCATCTCACGTTCATCGAATTCAGGGTATTTCCAATGTTTGAATCTTTTACTTTCTTTCATTTTTGTATCAGCTCTGTAGTGATTTTTGTTTTTTCCAGTATTTTCACAATTTGTTCAGATGATGCTTTTTTGAAATAAGGATTTTTGGCTTTCTTTATTTTTTTCTTGAAATTTTTATCCGTTACCGCTTTTTTAATAGCTTTTATTATCTGTTCTTTATTATATCCTACGTCTATTACATTTTCTGTTTTTTCTCTTCCTTTTTGTCTTGTGCCTATATTTACAACAGGTAACTGAAAAGAAGCTGCTTCTATTATCCCACTACTTGAATTTCCTACCATAACATCAGCAATATTCATTAAAACCAAGTATTCATCTCGCGGAAGATTTTTAAAACTTTTAATAAACTTATACTTTCTTACATAATCCTCGATAACCTTTATCATTCTTCTTCCACCAGGATCTGCGTTTGGATAGATAAGAATGGTTTGATACTTCAAATCCACTATTGCATCAAGTGTTTCTTTTATTTGTCTTGCCGCATCTTCAAATTCAGTAACAACAGAATGCTGTACAATCAATATTTTCGGTTCATTTAGATTCAACCCATGTTTCTCTGTAATTGTTTTGGCATCTACTGGATCTATCAATATATCATCTAGTCCAGGTGCTCCAACCACGACTACTCGTGAAGATTCTTCACCCATGCCTATAATGCCTTGCTTTGATCGTTCTGTCGCTGCAAAATGTACATGAGCAAGTTTTGTTATAGCATTTCTAAACGATTCGTCAACACTGCCACTACTTTCACCGCCATGAATGTGAGCTATTACAATATTCATGCATGATGCTGCAATAACGCCGGCTAGCATTTCACTTCTATCTCCTAAAATGAGCATTATATCTGGTTCTATCCCATCTAAAATTTCAGCGATTTTTACTATGGTTTCTCCTATATATTCAGCCATTCCTTTTCCTGTATCTCCTCTATTCAACGTATCAAGTTTTGCATCTATCGTGAAACCATCTTTTTCTATTTCTTTCACTGTGTAGCCAAATTCCTCTGAGAGATGCATTCCTACAGCAATGAGATGCAGTTCTAACTTCGGAGAAGCTAATATGCGTTTCAATATGGGTTTCAATAGGCCGTATTCAGCTCTTGTTCCTGTTAATACGCAGATTTTTTTCTTCATTTCCATTCACATTTCAATTTTATCCCATCGTATCAATTCATCTTTCTTGATATTGTCCCTTGCTTTTCCACCTATAATTTTGTCAATCTGATCAGGAGAAATGCCCATTCCCGGTCTCTTTATTTCCATCATTTCTCTCGTGATTATGGTTCCCTTTGGAATATTTACTTTGGCCACTATACTTTTTCTTATAGATTTTTTGATCTGGTCCTCTGATTTGGTTGGTTTTTTTATTCCATTACCCATGGCTTTTTCCGTTTCTCGTATGACTTGTATCATCTCTTTTAATTCATTGGGTTCTAATGATGCTCTGTGATCTGGGCCTGGAAGCTCTCGATTGAGGGTGAAATGTTTTTCTATCATACAAGCCCCCATTGCAACTGCAGCAATTGGCACGATGTTTCCAAGAGTGTGGTCGGAATATCCCACTAAACATTTTAGTTCGTTTTTCATTATTTTCATAGCCTGCAGATTAACCTCCTCCAAAGGACAAGGGTAGTTGGTCGTGCAGTGCAAAACAACAATCTGGTCATTTCCTTCCGATTTAATTGCATCAACTGCATGTCTTACCTCTTCGAGAGTTGACATGCCCGTTCCAAGAATCATTGGCTTTTCTTTTTTTGCTGCATATTTCAAAGAAGGAATGTTTGTGAGGTCACCAGAACCAAATTTATACACCGGCACCAATTCTTCCAAAAAATCAATAGCATCAAATGAATGAGGCGTTGATAAAAAGAGAATGCCCTTCCGATCACAATATTTCTTTAGCACTATAAACTCTTTGTATTCAAGTGCCAAGTTGTCTAGCATGTCTAATTGACTTTTTTTCTCTCTCATGTTTTTTACTTGATACATAGTTGCATCGGCATCTTTTGTAACTAGTTTTTCTGCTTTATATGTCTGGAATTTTACAGCATCTGCACCTGCATTTCCTGCTGCATCAACTAATTTCTTTGCCAACTCTAACTTGCCGTTATGATTTACTCCTGCTTCCGCTATAATAAAACACGGTTCTTCATCACCTGCCCATTTGTTACCAATTTTTATTTTTTCCATTGTTATTACCAAGATGTGGCGTTAGATATTCACAAACGTAATTACTATCTAATATAAAAAGTTCGTATACTGTTTGTGCTATCCTACAAGATACTAGATGTTTTCCTATTTTGCTGTACCTGAATAGATCTCTTGTTTGATTTTCTTAATTTTGTTAAAATTTTTGATATAGTTTGTGTCGATCTCCTCTTTTATATCTTCACCTAAATCCAGTTGGACACAACTCTGGTTTATTTTATTAATTTCCGGATGTTCATCCAAATAATCAATCACTTTAGCCAATTCTAACGTGGTTGTAAAAGGGATATTGGAATAAACGTGGTTGAGTAGTTCATAATCTTCTCTGTAATCAAGTGTTAATCTCAATTCAGGTCTCTGATATTTTCCTGTCGCTTTAATTGTTACTACATCGAAAATATCTGGTCTATTTATGAGATATCCCCAAATCTCGGTGTCCACAATGGTTTTTACTCTGCAGACTGTTGCTGCTGCCTTGGTGTTCATCCCATACGTTGCAGTTCCAAGAGGGAGACTTTGTAATTTGATAAAATCATGTCCTTCTTTTTTTATCTTATCAACTATGAGGTTTGAATACTGAATTGAAAAGAGTGGGTTATCGGCTGTGATACCTAAAAAATAATCTAGATTGTAAAATATAGCAGCGTCTAGTAATCTCTGAAGGACGTCGTCCTCATCCCCAAGGAAATACGGAATGTTATTTTTTTTTGCGATATTAACCAATGGTTTATCCCGAGGATTTGAGGTTGTACACAAAACTATTTCGGAGATGTCCTTTATTTCTTTTGCTCTATCTATAATCCTTTCTATTACTGGTTTACCATTGAGATCTTTGAGTATTTTTAAAGGCAATCGAGATGATTTTAGTCGCGCCGTAATTAAAAAACCTATCTTCATAAATATTCCATCAACTATTCACGATATATTGGTACGTTCAAGATTTACATCGTTGAAATCAATGATATCATCTTTTTTGATATTCTTTTTTGTTTTACAGCCAATAAGTTGTAAAAATTGATATTGTTTTATTGTACTTTTTTCAGCAGTTCTCTTAAACCATAGGTTGTCTAGTGATAACTTTTCTCCTTTCTTGATATCTTTTTTTGCAACAATTGCTTTTTTCATTGGTCCTATATCTCCATATGTTTTCTCTGATTTGCTCATTGTTTCATCCGCATTACCATATACTGTTAATGCCACTTTCATAAGTTTCTTGATGGTTTCCATCTGTTTTTTGCCAACGGCAGCATGATAATCTATTCGTTTTTTTCCATAGTCAAGCGTATAGTGTTTTTCTAATATTTCAAAACCCATCATGGCAGCTGCAACGCTTATAAACTCGTTGTTCGGGTCATCAAACCCTGTATGATCTGCATATCCTATAGGTAATTGAAAAAAATCTCTAATCTTTATCATTTTTGAAAGATTGATATCTGCATAGTTAGTTGGGTAACTCTGAAACCCATACATAAGAAGGATATCGTGTTTTTTCTTCTGTCTTAAAAAATCGACGGCATAGGATATTTTATCCTGACTTGAACCTCCAACCCCTAAAATAATTTGTCCAGGAAATTTAGATGCTTCAGTGAGCATAAAATAATCATTTAAACTTGTAGCATGAATTTCTATAGCATGAATCTTCTTTTTCTTATTTATAAGATAGTTAATACTCTCCACATCGTCACATAACGCAATAATATCCAATCCTTTTTTCTGTGTATATTCTATAATTTCATCCCATTGTTTTTGAGAAAACATCCATTTTTTACTTTCGGTAAAAAGAGGATGACCTTTCTGCATGTAAGATTCAAGATTTAACAATAAATGAAATTTAACAGCGTTGAGTTGTAACTCAGCAATTTCATCTATCATCCCATAAAGATAGTCGATATCTCCTTCATGATTATACGCTGTTTCTGCAAGGATGTATGGTTCTTTGAAGAGATCATTTTTTACTGTCATTTTTCCCTCAACTGCATAAACTATGCATCTTTTTCTCCATTTATAGTTTCTTTTGTTAAATAACCCTCAACTTGGTGAAAAACTCTTTAAGACTCCTTTTTGAAGATGGTTTAAAAAATATGTTTGCCAATTCAAGTGTTTGTTTAGAAATCTCATTATAATTGGATAGAATGTTCTGTAGAGTGTCAATAAATTGAGATGGAGAATCAACAATAAATTGCGAATCTGATTTTTCCATTAGTTCACAGATATCAACGAAAATATTTGGTTTTCCAAATGCCATTGCTTCTAATCCGCTAGTTGAATATACCGTAGAATGCACATCAACTTTATTAAAGAGTTTAAAGGTGTCTTCGTATTTATTGGCAAGTATTATATGATCATACTTGGCTAAGTGCGAATAGTCTGTGGTATCGTAAGGGTGGGGTTTGAAGATTATGCCAATATTTAGCTGTGATTTTTTTAATTTTTCAGCTACCTTGATTATGAAGTCTTGTATCTCATTTGCTATGGACCATTGTGATGTGAAAAGTATATTGTGTTGAAAAGGAGATGGAGACATTGTTGACGGTGAATTGTTTCTTTTTGTTTCTTCTTTGATTTTCTCAAGGTATGGAAACCCAACTGAAATTACTTTGTTTTTGTCAAACAGGTTTCCTGCTTTAACAATATCTGTAAAGATATCTCCGTGTGTAAGTAGATACTCAGGTACACAATCTCTGTTTTCTGATTTTATCGTTTTTATATAAGCAGGATGATAAGATGTTATAAGACCATGTTGAAGCTCAATTGAAGGTATACCCAGTTCTCGGCATGCTTGTGAGAGCGCCATAGGAAAACGCCCGTATCCACAACGTATAAGAACAGTGTTTGGAGAAACATCTTTCAGAATTTTATAAAGAAAACTTTTGATATAGAAAAAGATGGTTATAAAATCATAAACATCTTTCATCAGTTTATCTTTATCAATCGAGGAGGTTTTGCTGATAAATTCAATTATTTCAATTAAAACCTTTTCTGGGTCTATAGAAAAATTTCTACGGCTGAGGAGTTTGTAAAACAATATGTTCCAAAAGGTTTTTGTGAAGATGGGTATATGCATTTGAACATAGTTTTTAGAGTATATCTTCCCATGGTATTTCCTGCGGTATCCACTGATTTCAGGCCATTCAAAAACTGTGAAATTTTCTCCGATTACATCATAGAGAGGATCCAGGTAAATGTCGTAGTATTTTCCTTTGCGATATTTTCTGCTTTCTGTACTAGAAAAACCGCATATATCGATCTTTTTATGTGGCAGTTTAAGGGGTACGATGCCTTCTTTGAGTATGAATGAGAGTGATTTTAGACTGTTTTTGTTAATTTTTTTTTCTTTGGTTTCTCGTTCAGTTTGCTTTTGGATGTCTGCGTAGATAAACACTCGTATTAGATTCCATATTCGTGTCCCATCACTAAATTGTATGGAGTCAACGGGATAGTTTTTCTCTATTTTTTCTATTAGTTCAAAAGCGGTATGGTTGTTTACTTTTCCAGCGACACGTAAGTCGTATTCGTTATAAAATGATATTATCTGTTTTGCAATGTTTTCGATCTTGATCTTTAACACCCGTAATTCAAGTTTCCGTTTGGTATTGCTATTCCTATACTAAAATTTTTCATTTGCGCCTCTCTTTCATCTCGATTTATAACTTTATACTGATGTTTATGCATTTTGTAAGATTTGTGATTAAAATTAAATACGATATGTCGATATTCTTGCGAGATGGAAGCAAAGTATCCAAAAGTATCATTCATAATGCCTGTGTTAAATGAGGGAAATACCATAAGGCGATGTTTAGATGCTTTGCTGGAACTTGATTATCCCAAAGATAAGATAGAGATTTTAATCGCTGAGGGAAACTCAAAGGATAAGACTAGAACTATCGTTAAAGAATATACTAAGAAATACAACAACATAAAACTTTTAGAGAATCCAACTGGAAATACGGCAATAGGGAGAAACATTTGCGTTGAGCATTCTACTGGTGATATGTTGATGAATTATTCTGGTCACGTTATAGCGGAAAAAAATCTTCTGAAAATTCTTGCGTTAAAGCTATCCAAACTACCTAGTGATATAGCTGGAGTGGGATGCTCTAATCTCTCTCCAAGGGAACAAAACTTTATAGGAAAGACGTCTGGTGTGGCTTTCTCTGGAGTTATGGGGGGTAAAAATTTTTTTGATCAGAATGCTGTCTTTGAGGATGAGAGATTCGTTGATCACATGTCTTTTACATGTTATAGAAAAGAAGTTGTAGAAGAGGTTGGTATTTTTGATCCTGGTTTTTGGTGTGGTCAAGATGCTGAATTAGATATAAGGTTAAGAAAGGCAGGTTATAAGGTTTTATATACACCAAAGACAAGGGTTTATCATTTCAAGAGGAGCACTATACGATCTCTGTTTAGGCAGATGTACAGGTATGGTATAGCAAGAGCAAAGATCGTGAAAAAACATCCAGGCACTCTTCGTGTAGTTTATCTCCTCGGCCCAGGTCTTATTCTAGGGATAATACTTTTGATTGTTCTTACTATTTTCAACGTTATCCCCATATGGGTTATTCCTGCTCTTATGTTACTCTATGTTCTGCTTTCTGTTTTTAGCTCATTTCAGGTTACAAAGAAACCAGCTTTAGTTATCACAAGTATTCTATTCTATTTCTTGATCCACGTTGGTTATGGATTGGGATTCATAAGAGGATTGTTCTACAGTAAGCTCTAATCCAAAGAAACTTTATAAAACACTCCACTATAACCAGAGAGACGCAACATGGCTAGAATCGGAGTTATAGGGATAGGAACATGGGGTGTTAACCACCTGAGATCCTTAGCGGAAATAGATTGTAACATTGTTGGAATATCTGACGTGGATACAAAAAAGAAAAAACTTGCTGAGGAATTTGGAGTAGAATTTTTTCAAGATTATAAACAACTTCTTAATGAAGTTGATGCTGTTACAGTTTCCACGCCTACAGATACACATTATCAAATAGTGATTGACTGTTTAAACGCGGGGAGACATGTATTGGTAGAAAAACCGGTTGCTACTACGTCAAAGCAGAGTGAAGAACTTATTAATCTTGCAAAATCAAGAAATCTTATTTTGTCAGTGGGTTATCTATTTAGATTCAACAATTCTATAAAAAGGGTTAAAGAGATCATGAAGGAAATTGGGGAGATTCAATATATAACCTGTCGGTATATTCATTCTACAAAACCGCCTAGGATGGATTCAGGAGCTATCCTTAATCTGGGTATTCATCCGATGGATATTTTGAATTTTATTACAGGTAAAAAACCAATAAAAGTCTTTGCGAAGAAAAAGAATCTTCTTTCGAGTCAGTTTGAAGATTCAGCAGTGATTATATTTGATTATGGTGATTTTTTTGCCACGATAGAGGTTAGTTGTGCTCACCCTGAGAAAAAGAGGGACATGTGGATTATAGCTGAGAAGGAGAAAATATATGTTGACTATTTTAATCAGAAGATAGTTAGATATCCAATTACTGTGACATATGAAAAAGTGGAGAAAGACGAATCTTTTGAGGAAGATATCTCTGTAAATGAGCCTCTCAAGGATGAACTCAAATATTTTGTTGAACTTGTTGATAAAAAAGATCAGAAAGGTATTGTAGATGTGGAAAATATTGGGAGGGAAGAGTACTTTACCACGCGGGTATGTGAACTTAGTATTGAGTCAGCTGAAACTGGAAAGGAGATAGTGATAGAATGAATGAGATTGCTGATACTGCGAAGGTTTTAAAGAATGTTCATTTGGGCGATAATGTTACAGTTGAAGATTATGTTGTTATAGGCTCGCCTCCACGAGGAGTGAAGGAGGGAGAGTTAAAGACGGTTATAGGTGATAACGCGGTTATACGATCCCACACTGTTATTTATGCTGGTAATGTCATTGGTGATAACTTTCAAACTGGTAATCATGCCAGTATTAGAGAGGAGAATGTTATTGGAAACAATGTTAGTATTGGTACAAAGTCTGTAGTTGAGTTCAAATCAAGAATAGGGAATAACGTACGGGTGCACTCTCAAGTCTTTATCCCAGAGTACTGTGAACTTCAAGATGGCTGTTGGATTGGGCCAAATGTGGTTTTAACGAATGCAAAGTATCCAAATTCTTTGAAATCGAAGGAGTTTCTTGAAGGGGTTGTAGTTGAGAAGAATGTAAAGATAGGCGCAAATGCAACGATACTGGCGGGTGTTAAAATTGGTGCTAATGCGTTGGTTGGTGCTGGTAGTGTGGTTACAAGGGATGTTCCCCCAGGAAAGGTGGTGGCAGGCAATCCTGCTAAGATTATAGAAGATATCAGTAACCTGAGGTATCCAACAGGAGAAAAAGCATACGTGGATGAGAAATAATGAATATTCCACTTGTGGATCTAAAGGCAAACTATCTTTCGATAAAAAAAGAGATAGATAGTGCTATCCAAGAGGTTATTGAAAATTCCTCGTTTATAATGGGTAAATATGTTAAGAAATTTGAGGAGAACTTTGCAAGATTTTGTAAAGTCAAACATGTGGTAGGGTGTTCAAGTGGGACAACGGCTTTGCATCTAGCTTTACTCGTTTCAGGAATAAGCAAAGGTGATGAGGTTATCACAGTTCCAAATACCTTTATCGCTACAACTGAGTGTATTTCTTATATTGGTGGACGTATCAAGTTTGTCGATGTTGATCCTGAGGCAGCTCTTATAAATGTTGAGAAGCTAGAAAAATCTGTTACGCCAAAGACTAAAGCAATCATCGCTGTGCATCTCTACGGGCAGATGCCTGATATGCAGAGAATCAGGGAGATAGCAGATGATCATCAGCTTCTTCTTATTGAAGACGCGGCGCAGGCGCATGCAGCGGAATGGAATAGGCATCAACCTGGGTACTATGGTGATGTGGCAACTTTTAGTTTTTTCCCAGCGAAAAACCTTGGGTGTTTTGGTGACGGTGGTGCCGTTGTTACAAATGATGATGATCTTGGAGAAAAGGTTAGAATACTTGTTAACCATGGGCGAATTACGAAATATGAACACCTGGTAGAGGGGTATAACTATAGATTAGATGCTCTGCAAGCCTCTATATTGGATGCAAAGTTACCGTATCTTCCTAAATGGATTGAAATGCGTAGGAAACATGCTGCTTTTTACAATGAAAGTCTACCTGAGGAAGTTGGACGACCGTTTGAAGCAATGGGGGCTAAACACGTTTATTATATGTATGTAATCAGGGTATCAAAGCGTGATGAGCTAATGTCGTACCTTAAAGAGCATGGTATTGGCTGTGGTATTCACTATCCTATACCGCTTCACTTGCAACCTGCCTATAAGAACCTTGGTTTTACACAGGGAAGTTTTCCAGTATCAGAAACCCTTGCAAAAGAAATGCTATCCATCCCCCTCTATCCAGAATTAACAGAGGAACAACTTACCTATATTGTAGATAATATCAAACAATTTTTTTAATATACTCGATGACATCGGTGCTAATGTCTTTATTTTCCAGTGCAAAATCAATAATCGCTTGTATGTATCCTATTTTGTCTCCTATGTCGTATCGCTTTCCACTGAATTCAGATGCATACACTTTTTGATATCGCATTAGGATTTTAATAGAGTCTGCAATCTGAAGTTCGTTGTTGATACCTGGAGCAGTCTTTTTAATGCAGTCGAATATCTCCGGTGTAAAAACATATCTCCCAATAGCTGCAATATTCGATGGCGCTTCCTTAATCTTAGGTTTTTCAACTATGTCTTCTATTAGATAGAGATCATTATCAAGAGTGGTATCCACTTTGGTTCCTTTTACCGAACCATACTTACTTATTTCTTCTAAAGGTACCTCCTGTACAGCTATCACCGAAGATTTGTATTTTTTGAACACCTCGATCAATTGCTGTGTACACGGTTTTTTACTTGTTATTATATCGTCACCCAATAATACTGCAAATGGTTCATCGCCAACATGTTTTTCTGCTTTTGACACGGCATCCGGCAAGCCCTTAGGTTCCTTCTGACGTATATAATGGACATTTGCCAATGATGAAATGTTTTTAATCATTCGTAGTAAACTATCTTTCTTACTCTTCTTTAAATGCATTTCCAGCTCTGGTGATTCATCAAAATAATCTTCAACTGCCCGTTTTCCTCTACCGGTTATTATTATTATATCATCAATGCCTGATTCAACTGCTTCTTTAACAACATAGTGGATTGCTGGTGTGTCGATTAAAGGCAGCATTTCTTTTGGCATAGATTTTGTTACAGGTAAGAATCTTGTTCCTAGTCCAGCTGCTGGAATCACTGCTTTTCTAACTTTCATCTACCAACATACCCCCTCGTAAATCTCTGCTGTTTTTGCTTCGTCTAATTTTCTCCCATCTATAACAATCTTTCCGCTGTAATCTAATCTTTTGAATTCATTCCACCCAGTGGTAATAAGCACCGCATCGGATTTCAGCGCTTCATCTGCTGATAAACAGTAATCTATTTGCGGGTAGAGTTTTTTGAAGTTCTCCATGGCTTTCGGATCATATGCCTTTACGTTGGCCTCCTGTTTAATTAATTCACTAACTATTGGTATCGCTTTACTCTCCCTGATATCATCAGTGTTCGGTTTAAAAGCTAGTCCAAGCACACCTATGTTTTTCCCTTTTAGAGAAGGTATGTGTTTCTTCAATAGTTCGACAAGCTTCAACGGTTGGAGGTCATTGACCTCCACAGCGCTCTTTGCTATGCGATAATCATTACCTGTTTTCTTGGCCCATGCGATCAACGCATCCATATCTTTTGGAAAACAAGAACCCCCCCATCCTATTCCTGAGTCAAGAAACGCCCTGCCTATTCTCTTATCCAATCCTATGCCATCGGCTACTTCATAGGTATCTACGCCTAGTTTCTTGCACATGTTTCCAATCTCGTTGATAAATGATATTTTTGTTGCTAAGAACGCGTTGCTTGCATATTTGATCATTTCAGCAGCAGAAAGCGATGTCTCAATAATTGGACATGAAAAATCTTTATAGAGTTCTCTCAACATATCTCTGCTTCTTTCATCATAAAACCCGATTACAATCCTATCTGGATTGAGAAAATCGTTAACTGCAACGCCTTCTCTTAAGAATTCAGGATTCACTGCTAAGCCAAAATCTTTTCCGGCTTTTTTTTCAGAATGTTTTTCTAAAATAGGTAATACAGTATCTCTTGTGGTTCCGGGAAGAACCGTGCTTTTTATAACAACTAGATGCCAATGATCTTTATTTTTAAGTTGTCTTCCTATTTCTTCAGCAACATCTTTTACAAAAGAGAGATCTATATCTCCATTGCTCTTTGATGGTGTACCTACACATATAAAGGTGATATCACTGTTATTTATAGCTGTGTTGTAATCGTTTGTAGCTTTAATCTTACCCTTGTAATCAGACAGAAGTTCATCCAATCCCTCTTCGTATATTGGAGGGATACCATTGTTAATCTTTTCTATCTTTTTTTCATCGACATCTACACATGTTACGTTGTTACCTAGTTTAGCGAAACATGCACCTGTGACCAATCCGACGTATCCTGTTCCAATGATAGATATGTTCATTGGCATGAATATCTAAAAAGTTGATTTAAAGGTTGGTGTTTAACAACTCCCTTATCGCCTCTCGCACTGCTTCATCAGAAGTATAGTTTGCTTCCCATCCAAGTCTATTTATCTTACCGGCGTCAAGTTGGAAACGAGGGACATCTCCCTTCCAACCACGGCTGCCACCAGTATATTTGAATTCAACGTTTTTTAACCCCATTTCTTCTACGACCATTTCTGCAATTCTAGTGACAGTTGTGTTAGTGTCGCAGCCTATGTTAAACAGATTTAAGTTATCATGGGAATGTTCAAAACCAAAGATAATGCCATCAACGCAATCGCTAACGTGAAGATAGGGTTTACATTGTTTCCCGTCTCCTAGTATCTCTAACTCCTTAGGGTTTTTCCTTAGTTTATCAATGAAATCTACGATTACTCCATGTGTGCCTCTTATTCCAACGACATTTGCAAATCGATATATCCAAGCCTGGAAATCGAATGTTCCACAAAAAGCGCTTATCAATCCTTCGCTCGCTAGTTTTCCTGCGCCATAGAGTGAGATAGGAAGAGCTGGACCATATGTTTCTGGGAGTGAAATAGGTGCTGTTTCTCCATATATAACGCTGCTTGATGAGAAAACGATTTTTTTAATATCGTTAAGTCTCATAGATTCTAGTACATTGTAGGTTGCGATGGTTTCATATTTTAGATCAATATCTGTCTGTTTTTCCCCTAGTCTAACATGTGGATTTGCAGCTATATGAAAAACTACATCATGATCTTTTATCTCTTTTTTGACTCGTTCTAGGTCTAATAAGTCAGCTTCAATAAATTCGAAGTTATCTCTTTGCAGATGTTGTTCTATGAATTGTTTTTTACCGGAGCTCAGATTGTCATATATTGTAACAGTGTTTCCCTTTTTGATAAGTTTATCGACTAGGTGACTACCTATGAATCCAGCGCCGCCGGTGACAAAAACCTTCATACTGATACTACTCCTTGGAGGCAGCTTATATGGCTTTTATTTAAGTATTTTTGCCTCTCTGGAGGATGATATATATGATCTGGTAACTTGGAGTTTCTTCTATTTTTTTGTAATATTTTATTTATTCAATTTCAAAAGAAGAGTTTTTATCGTTGTCCAGTGTGATGTTCCTTGGTAGATTCCACATTGTTTGAAATATTGATCCCATGTGAAGTTTTTCATTTCTTTTTTCATCTTAGGAAGTATAACTGTTAATAAAATAAAACTAAAAACGAAAATTCCTGCAATAGCAAGTAATTCAATGAGCAATCCCATCTCTCCATCACCATAAATGACAACGCGTTTTCTTTTAAAAATAATTCTATTGTTGAAAATTAAAAAAAAAATGGAAACATTAGCTGTCCCCTTTCAATTTAGAAAAGGAAGGGCAGTATTGCCCCCATGTAAACACAATTAAAAGAAACAATCGAGATCAAAAACCTCTTTCATTCTCTAAAAACAGAGAACTTATTCTGTCTTTTTTATGTTGGTTGCTTTTTGCCCTCTGTCTGAGTCTTCTATTTCATATTCTACTTTATCTCCCTCATTGAGGAAGGTTCCCGTTGGTATGGATGTTCTGTGGACGAAGACATCTTTTCCGTCTTCTCCTTGGATGAATCCATATCCTTTTCTTGGGTTGTACCATTTTACGGTTCCTTTCATTTTTTTACCTCCTTAGACTTTGGAGTCTTTTTTGTTACAAAAGAGCAAAAACAAAGCAGCCTCAAAAGTTCGGAAAACGAAATATTTGAAACTTTTGTTTTTTTATCTTTTGCGATTATCCGTATTAACCTGTATCTTATATAGGTTTCTATCTCTGACTCTGACATTAGGTTTTATATAGGAAAAAATGTTACCATACCGGTAATCTGGAGGAAGAATATGGTGTATTGTTCAAAATGTGGTAAGAAAAACGAGGATGATGCTGAATACTGTGCAAAGTGTGGTGCTTCTTTAACTGGTACAAGAAAGGGCCAAGAAAAGGAGTGGGATAAGCGCTGTGAGGAGGACTGCTCAGGTGGAAGACATGGTGCCCCTATTTTTTGGGGGTTAGTTATTATTCTTGTTGGCCTGTGGGTTATCTTTGAGTTTGCGTTAGAAAGGGTTCCTAATATGCCAAGTTGGGTTTCTGATTTTCCGTTCTGGGGTATTTTCGCTTTGCTTATTGGAGTATTGATTATCCTCTGGGGTGTCCGTGTAATTTCTAGGCATTAAAAAGAGAGATTAGTAAGTTTTACAGTTTTCAGTGCACTCGTGGCAGATTCTGGTGTGTTGCCATTGTGATAATTGTATTCTTGTGTCTAGCCATAGGAAGGATAGTAGAATAGCTATTAGTCCATAAACTGTGTTTTTTGTTATCTCTAGTATGCTGATGGTGATGAGTAGGAAGCTTATTACTAGGAGTATGTTTGAGATGACGTGTATGATCGGTTTTCTTGTTGGTAGCATGATTTCTATGTAGGTGAGGCTGATTATTGTTAATCCTAGTATGATTAGGATATGGTATAAGTTGTTTGTTTGCTCTAAGGGGGTGTTTATGTAGAGGATTGTGAGTATGATTGCGAGTATGGCGCCTGTTGATAGCCCTAGGCAGCCGGCGCAGAGTGTTTTGTTTTTTATGGTTATAGTATGGCTTTTGAATGGTTGGCAGTCTGGGTGATGTCCCTTGCGTTTCCTTGTTGGTTTTTGCAGTTGTTTGTTTAGGTTGTGGCTTTCTTTTTTTATGAGTTTTTTGTGCCAGCCTGGGTAGATTGCTATTGAGATGCCAAATATGCAGCTGGCGATGAATGCTCCTGCGACGAGGAGTTTATCGTTGATGGTGACGGTATTTGTCGTTGAGGTTTTTACAAACGATAATAATAGGATGATGGCTGCTGCTGTGGTTGAGAGTATAAGGTAGTATAAAATATTCTTATTTTGTTTCAAATTAGCCCTCTGAATTTTGCTAATACATGCTGCCCTGCCATATGGCGGTATAATGTTCTTTTCAGTTTGTTTCTTGAAAGTATCCCTGCTAGGTTTTTGGTGTAGGATCCGTAGAAGTTTTTGTAGCATTTCCATAGTTCATGTTGTAATTCCTTTCTTGAGAGTGTTTCTGTTGGCATTATTGCGTGTGCCATGTCGTAGTTCGCATAGTTGTAGTCTTCTATCCATCCGTTTTGTTTTGCTGTTTCAAAATAGGTGGTACCTGGGAACGGTGTGAGAGCTGTATATATTGCAAAATCTGGCGCTAGATCTACTGAGAATCCTCCTAGATGTTCTATGGATTCATGTGTGTCTCTTCTACTGCCGATGACAAACATTGCATGTGAGAATACATCGTTGTTTCTGAGGATCTTCATTGTCGTGTAAGCATCTTGGGATTTTGTTCCTTTTTTGAATTCCTTAATTGTTTCTGTGGAATCGTTTTCTACGCCAACCATGATCCAGTAGGTGCCGACTTCCCGTAGTTTTTTGACAAGGTCTGGGTTTTTTGCGACATCGTCGGTTCGTGCTTGTAAAAACAACATGATGTCTTCTCTGCATTTGCGATGTTTTAGCTCATCGTACAGTTGTTTTCCACGTAGATTGATTTTAAAGTGGTCATCAGTTAACCAGAGGAAGACGCCACTGTAGGTTTCATTGAGGTATTCAATTTCATCTGCAATCCGTTTTACTGATTTTGTCCTCCACATTCCATTCCAGTGTTTCCATTGTGTGCAGAAGGTACATCTATGATCGCATCCTCTTGCTCCTTCTAGTATCATGTACTGTGTGTTTCTTCCTGCCATCATGGTGAAATGGTAGTGTTTTATGTAGTCTTCAATTAGATGATATGCAGGGTATGGGAGTTTGTCAAGGTTTTTTATTAGTGGTCTTGGTGGTGTGTGTATGATTTTGTCTTTATGTCTAAACGAGATTCCTTTTACTCTTCCCACGTTTTTTCCATTGTTTAATGTTTTTATCAACTCTACAAGTGTTAGTTCTCCTTCGCCTCTTACGATGTAGTCAATTTCAGGGAAGTCAATGAGCGATTCTTCTGGGATAAATGAGAAATGTATTCCGCCGACAACGGTGATAATGCTTCCATCTATTTTTTTAGCGATTTCTGCGGTTCGTGCACATGAATATGCATTACAGGTGAATCCTGAAGTTAAAACCATTGATGGATTTGTTGATTCTATATATTTTTCAAGATCCTGCCAGTTCATTCTTTCAACTTGGCAGTCAAGGACTTCTATTTCTATCTCAGGTAGTTCTCTTTCTACGTATGCTGCAAGTATTAACAGTGTTGTGGGTGGTGGAAGGTATTCACCCATGACAAACCAGTAGTTTCTTGGTGGTTCAACAAATAACAGTTTCGATATTTTCATCTGCCCCCTATTTTTGGGTATAATTAGCAACCTGTTGAAATAGGTTATTATCGGAAAGACAAAAGATAAGAGTTTAGATGCTGATTTCTTTATTTGGATTTTTGATAGGATAAAAAGTTGTTGAAAACAGGATTTGTATCATACTAAATAGAACAGATTTTAGCCTCTATATTGTTTCTAATATTACCATTAACTTTTAGAAAAGCATCGCAGAGAACTGATTTTATGGTTATATTTAGATATGAACGAAGAAATTCATCCCAGTTTGTATCAATAGCAAATTGAGTGTTTTCATATTTTATATTATAAAAAGATGGACGGTATTCTAGGTATATACTAAAACCTTTGTAATATTTATTATCACCATACTTTTGGGGTTGTCTTGCAAATACAGCACTCTCAATTGCATCCATCACATTTTGAGCAGCAGTTTTTACACTATGACTGAAAAACATCCATTTTTTAATTTCGCTTGCAAAGTCAAACAAATCAAAATGGTGATAATCATGAAGCGAATGATCTATTGCCTTGCGAATAAAAAAATAACAGCTTGGTAGACTCTGGTTCAACTCTTCTACAAGAGTATCAACTTTTTCTACAACGTTCGGTATCTCCTCAGCCCAATGAGCTGATATCTCATCAACCGCATGATCCTCCCATTTGAAGGAGTCGTTTACTATTTCTTCTGCAAATCGCTTTGGAGTCCATGAAATATTGTTTTTAAGATCTCCTAAAAATAAGTGGTAAGGTAGATTATTATATTGAGGGAGTTGTGAAGCTATACCAATATCAATATATTCTCTTATCTGGTAAAAAACTTCAATCGTACCCATTTCACATGCATTAAAACAAAGAATATCAAGACTTTTTCCTATATGATTACTTATATTGCTCAAACAAACCTCTAATTCATCTATAGTTATACAATCACTAACGTTGCCATCGCTATCATCATAACATACACCATGCCATCCAGTACCATGATCATATACGATGACACAGTAATATTCAGCAGGGTAGTTATCTGTCGTCCAGCAAACAAAATCAATAAAGGTTTGCCCTTCATCCATATCTTTCTCGCTGGTATCATTATCAGCCAGTATCGAATTAATAGTGGTAAGATCATTATCATAGGTGACACAATATCGCCTTGTCTCACCACCCCAACAATTATAGTCGTCTATCTGAGCCACAATATTTAGTTGAGCGTCTGAACCAACAAGTTCCATATGATTCAGAGCATCAATTGCATCATCTTCTAAATCATTATCACTACAAAAATAGACGATAATCGTCCACTTTGCATTTTGTTGGATATAAGGTTTTTGTTTGATACAACTCATTGCAAATGAGTTTGAAAATTGTGCGATAAATAAAAGAAAAACAAATAGGATTACAAAATACTTTACTCGTTTAATCCTTAAGCCAATACCACACATTCGATACCACCATTTCAATAATTTTATATTTTTTCCATATTTAAACATTAGCTACAAGCAAAAGAAATAATAATCAATTTATCCCGGATTAGATTATAACCTGCTAGATCTGACAATTGATATTGTAAGTATAAAATAACGGATCTGTTGGGTTAAGACTATTTTTTTGTTACATTTTGCTACAAAAGCTTAAATAATATTCGTGTAATTATATATATTTAAAAGATTCACATTTGGGTGAGTTGTATGAAAATTAAATCCATTTATATTCTATTGGTTTTGTTTTTGCTTTTATCCTCTTATTCTTTGAGTATTAATACTGCTTCTGGAGCAGTTAATTATTATTCTGGTTATGATTTGCCCCCTTCTCTTTTTATGAATACGAGTATCGAAAATGTTATTCAGAGGAGAACATGTATTCGAGTTTTTTCAGATGAACCTGTTACAGATAAGCAATTATCAACGGTTTTATGGTCTGCATATGGTGTAAGAGATGATGGGATACGAACTGTTTCCTCAATTAATGGTAATCTTGCGGTTAAAATTTATGTTATGAGAGAAGAAGCAGTATATTGGTATGATCCAATGAATCATTCATAATTAATTCCCCACATAAACTTCAATTTATATATCTAATAAATTTAGCTGAATAACAAGGTTTTTATGTGAACTATCATAGTTTAAGCTAAAGAATCAAGTTGTCTAAAATACTGAACGGGAGGAACTAACTACTAGTATATAAACTTTTAACGAACTTTTTATGTTTTTGTTGTTGGAAAGAAAAAGATATTGTTAAACTCAGTTATTAATAATAGTAATATACCTGAATTGGTTTTATCCTATTTGTGTGATTATGGCCGTTGAGGATTATTTTCAAATTGTTGCCAATGAAAATCCTTTGGAATTTCTTTCTAAGCATATTTGTCCTTATCTTGTTGGTACTCAGTGGGATGTCATCCGGAAATGTGCGCTTCTGATGGGTGTGACAAATGATCGTCCTAATATGCGGATGAGACTTCATATCTTGCTTTGTGGTGGTCCTGGTACTGGTAAATCAGAGTTTTTAGGTTGGTGGCGGCAGAAGATGGATGGTGTCCTTATTAATTCTGAATTGACGTCAAAAACAGGCCTTGTAGGTGATGCTCGAGGTAAAATGATTTATCCAGGTTTACTTGCTCAGTGTAATGGTTCTGTCCTTTTGGCTGATGAACTTGATAAGATGTCGGTTGAGGATCAAAACGGTCTTCTTCAGGCTATGGAAGAAGGGGAATACATTATTACTAAGGGAAAGAATCGGCAGGCCTTTAAAGCAGAGGTTAGGGTTATTGCAGCTTGTAATGATATAAATAAAATTCAGCAACCACTTGTCGACCGTTTTGATTTTCCTTTTAAAGTTGCCCGTATTTCAAGGATTCAACGTGCAGAGTACGTGTCAGATATTATTGATAGTTTCATGGGTAAAAATGCAAAAGATTATTCTCTTGTTGTTAAATCGTATCTAAATTGGGCTCAAACAGCAAAAACGCGTATCGATCCAGTTGATGAACCAGCGATTAAAAAAGCAATAAAAGATTATATTTTGAACACAGATGCAAATATTGAAGGTGTATCTTATCGCAGTCTTGAGTTTTCTATTTTGCGTATTGCCTATGCACTTGCATTACTTGAAAGGAGTAAAATAAAGGGCAGTCACATTAATTTTGCAATTGATTTAAAAGATACCATTTTAAAAAATTTCATAGGTATTGCAGAGTAGTAGATACAACAGCTAACATGTTTTAATCCAATCACGAGGCTATGATGAGAGTTTCAGGATGTTTTTCTCGAAGAAAAATTCTACTCTAATCATAAACACGTAATTAGATTTTCAAATTACTATCTGGTATTTTGATTAGAATTACAGTGTATAATTTTTGCCTTTTCTTCTCTTTCAATATAATAATTACGTATTTTTACGTAACGTATTTATACGTAATAATCTATACATGTTTGATAACATGGAAAACCCATTTGAATATCAACGGATTGTTGTCGGTAAAACATTTGTTGATAGAGAAGAGGAAATCAAGATATTAACAAAAGCTCTACTCTCTGGAGAAAATATGTTATTATATTCTCCAAGAAGACTAGGAAAATCCTCACTTTTACAAGAGGTATTGTTACGAATTGACGATCAACGTATTGCTATATATGTGGATCTATGGGAATGCCTTACCGAAGTTGAGATCGCAGAAAAACTCGCTACAGGTATTATCAATGCAGCGTTTACCAAAATGGAAAAAGCAGCTGCAGCATTAAAAGAAGTGATAACATCCACTCGACCTCTAATGACCTTGGAACCAGATGGAAGCATTGGATTAAAACTGGAATATATTGAGAAGGATAAAACATTAAAGGAAACACTTTACTTGATTGAAAAAATAGCTGAGAAACGAAAGAAAAAGGTCATTATTGTTATTGATGAATGTCAGGTTATCGCAGAATTTGAAGGTCATCGTATTGAAAAACTATTTCGAACAGTGATTCAACAACAACGATTGGCAACATATGTGTTTTCAGGGTCAAAACAACATGTTCTCAAAGCCATGGTTAATCAGAAAACAAGACCGTTTTATCGGCAGCTTAGACCGATGACATTAGGTCCTATTCCCCTAATATCGTTTGCCCCGTTTATCAAAAAAGGTTTTTCAAAGATAGCACGTATTGATGACAGAGCAATCGAAGAGATTTACCGGTTTACCGGTGGCAATCCTCAGCGTACTCAACAGGTCTGTCATTTTCTCTTTGTTCAAGCTCAAGACGGGAAAAAACCGATCCCTGAACAAGTAATAAAGGTTATTACAGATTTGTGTTTAACCTTAGACAAAGAGTTTGAGGATGAACTTGATAGCATTAAAAACAAAAGACAACGGGCAATTTTAAAAGCATCGGCACTTGATTCAACGGAAAAACCATTGTCTGCAGATTTTATCAAAAAACATACACTTGGACCATCAAGTAGTGTGCAAACTGCATTGAAAATGCTCATTGAAAAAGGAGTTTTAGATGAACGTTATCATTTTATTGATCCACTGTTTGAAAATTGGATTATTTTTAAGCATAACAAAATCATACAATGATTACATATTTTGATTAGATTTTCAAATATTCTATAGAAAGTAAATATTGCGGCTATGATTAGAGTTTC